>OIWL01000110.1_pt1 | contig 115357 bp, 102 predicted proteins | sample 1587561 | NCBI WGS metagenome assembly OIWL01 (sample SAMEA3888903, study PRJEB22519) | human gut metagenome | biome: human gut; feature: human-associated habitat; material: faeces | place: Denmark | collected 2010 | reverse complement strand
AAGATCTATGCATCTTAATTTTCAAAAAGTGTGCAACTTCTTATTGCAATTTAGAAATATTATATTCTTACTAATGAAAATAGTAAGCCTTATCCTTCTTTTGTTGGTGGTAAGTTTGGAAGGAATTTAAAGCTCCGCATTTATGGCCGTTTGGATTGTCCGTCTGCTTTAATGTATTTGGCTAAAGACCAATATAAGAAACATCGCATCTTCTTTGCTGATGAAGAGAAAGCTGTTGCAGCTGGGTTCAGACCATGTGCAGTGTGTATGCGTGAAAAGTATATTGAGTGGAAGAATAATAAAGCGAAAGTTTGATTTATCATGACTAGAGAGAATATGTTAGAGCAACTTTATAAGACTGAATTTTGCGCAGTTCCTAGCGTTCAGACAATGGATAGGGGGATTGTGTTTGATTCTGTAGATAATTGTGGTGCTGATACAATTTTGGGTTTTGGTAAGCCTATCATTAATTTACCTAAAAATAAGAACTCATCAACGGAATCTCCTATCAATCTGCGTAGACATGTAGTCTGCGCAGATTTTTTCTAGCTAACAGGATATAACCGCCGCTGTTCCCCCCAATCCCCAGCAGGAAATTTTCTTTCGCCAGCGAATAAATATGAATACAGACAGATTAAAGTAGGTGATTGAATTGACAGTACCTGGATGGTTATTAAAAGAACATCAAATAGATAATAGTTTTCATTCAGATGACGAATTGTGGAGCGCTATTAACAATCTCTTTAATACAAGAACAAAATTTAGAACTAGCTACAAATTCTGTTTCCTAAAATCCATTTTAGATAATATCTATAACGTTAATGAAAGACTTGAACTGTCGATGATAGATATTTTCAGCAGATTCACAGAAATTTACTGGAATTTGATAGTAAAACACCATCTGAACCAGATTCGTCAGGGAAGCGGTACGAAATCAGCTATAGCTACTCTGATTAATGAAATAAGTGCCAATAATTGTGTATGCCCAGAAATGCCGTTTGAACGTCTTACGCAGATTGAAAAAGATAGGCTGATTCTTGGAGTAGTGAAGGAATGTTCAAAATATGTAGTTGGTGCGCTTTGTACAGATTTTCGTTATATTATTTATGGATTCGATAAGGATAAGACAAAAATCCAGTTTAGTTATTTTGCCTATATTTTCTTGGTAAAGTACGCGTATATTATTGGTAAGCTTAATTATTTTGAATGGATTAAATTTCTGGAAAGCGTTAATGATAAGGATTTGGCGTATAATATTGCAGGCTGTCTGGATGATTCTTCGCAAAGGGTGGACTTAAGCAAGTATAGGACCTTTCTCTTTAATGATTTACATGAGCATACCTGTTTTTATTGTGGCGCTGAATTGAACGGAACCTGTGAGGTTGATCATTTTATTCCTTGGTCATTTGTAAAGGACGATAAAATGTGGAATTTTGTACAGTCTTGCAAAAAATGCAATGGCAGCAAGCGTGACAAACTTACGGTTCCCTTTTATATGACAAGAATAGTCACTCGTAATAAGGAAATTCTTGCAAAACCTGAGTTGATGAATGCTTTTCAGGATGATTTTTATGGTTACAATGATGACAGACTACCAGAGATGTATAAAAGTGCTGCATTCAATGGTTTTGAGGTTGGTTGGCAGCCAGCTATATAAGTGGAGCGTGTTAACGCAAAGTAAAAAGTAATAAGGATGGTGCTGATTATGGCTAATGTCATAGCTGTTATTTGGGACTTTGACAGGACTCTTGTAGATGGATATATGCAGGATCCTATCTTTAAAAAATATAATGTTGACGCTGCAAAGTTTTGGGCTGACATGGAGGCGGACAGAGAAAAATGCTCTAAAATAGCCTACAGAGTTAATAAAGATACCTATTATGTCAACTATTTCATTAAATGTGCTCATAACGGAACCCTACCCGGACTTAACAACGCTGCGCTGCTGGAGGCAGGACGTGAGCAAAAGTTCTATCCGGGAGTAGAGGCGCTGCTCAAAACCATCAAGGAAACGTTTAAGGATGATGCTGAATACGCCGAATATGGCATCAAAGTAGAAAACTACATTGTAAGCACAGGCTTTGCGGAAACTATCCGTGGAACTTCTCTGATGCCATGGATAGATGGAATTTGGGGATGCGAGCTTCTTGATGGACCGGATGGCAATGGTGGCAGTGTTATAAGTGAAGCGGTCTACACGATTGATAACACTACTAAAACACGTGCCCTGTTTGAAATAAATAAGGGGATAGGCAAGGTGCCGGATATAGACGTCAATTCCCAAATTGAAAAGTCTATGCGCCGTGTACAATTTGAGCATATGATTTATATTGCTGATGGTCCCAGCGATATACCTGCGTTTTCTGTGGTTAAACAAAACGGTGGTCTTACCTTTGCTATTTATCCCAAAGGCGATTACAGGGCAATGCAGCAGGTTGACCAGATGCGTGCTAACGGCAGGGTGGATATGTATGGCGAAGCTGATTACACTCCGGATACTACAGCCTATATGTGGATTACTGATAAAATCAGACAGATGGGCAAGCAGATACTTGCTGATGAAAAGGCTAGGATATGTGCTTCAGCATCATCTGTGCCTAAGCACCTTAATTAAGCAGAATATGAAGGTGTTGTGATGCATCAGTGAATTTAGGGCGTCCAAATTGACAACATAAGAGCACCAAAACACAAAAGGCGTTCTACCGAACTGCGGTAGAACGCCTTTTGCATGACAGCAAAAAAATTATTTGCAGGACTGCTCAGCTTGCAATGCTTCAACCTGCTCAATCGGGAGAGAAGTAGCCTTGGCGATATCCTGCACGGAAAGTCCCATGCGGAAAAGACGCTTAGCAGTAGCGAGTTTCTCTTTAGCTTCGCCTTTGGCAATACCCACAGCTTCGCCTTCACGTCTTTCATCTAATAAACGTGCTTCCATAAGCATAAATTCTCGCCTCACTTTCGTATCTAATTTGAGATAGCTGATTTCGTCGTCAATCTGCTTAGTGAAATCAGTAGTTACAATGTGGTTGTTTACATAATCATAAAAGCTCTTGATGTCTTGAGAAATAGCGCCATGCGTACCTTTGGTGTTCAAAATCATCGTGGTCGCTTCATCCGGAAGCTCCAGCTCCAGATTTTCCATACAACGCTTCTTAAAGGTGTAGACATAATTACCCTGTTCAAAGAAATCAAAAACACAGATAAAAATGATAAAGGTCGGTGGCAGCAGGTCATACGGCTGTCCCTTCTGCAGCAAATCAATATCAAGCAGCGCCTGATAATAGCGTGAACGCTTGGGCAGGACGTAGGTGTCCGTATCGGGATTTTTATTGTTTTTCACCTGCATCTCCAGATTATAATGCGTGTTTTTATCATCCGCTACGATGATATCAAGGCGGATGCCGCGGCTGGTGTACTCAGGCTCAAGCGTCTTTTCTGCCTCAATGTAGTTAATGTCTGCAATTTCTATCTGCAGCAGCTCCTCCAGCAGATGCTTGCAGATACGCTTGCGCGACATAACCTTCTTGAAGATGAAGTCGCTTTGGATAGTCAGGTTTGCAAATTTTGTTGCCAGGTCTTGCATGGTTTTTCTCCTTTCATTTTAACACAAGTGAATAAAAAAATACATAAGCAGTTATCAAGACGCCTAAAAACCAAAAAAAGAGCAGTACCCTGACGATTAGAAATCGTCAGTTCGTACTACTCTTAGAATGTACCATATAAATATAAATGGCCTTGCTTAAGCTTCTGCAGAAAAGGTGCATCTGCAGGATATACTGCTTATTTAATTGTCCGCAGGTAAATGAGCCGGAGGCATAAGCTTACTTGCGGTTTTGAAGAACTTAGTTTAAGTTTACTTGAAATATAGGGGAATGTCAAGGGAGCAGGGAGCACCTTGCCCGCAGCCCTTTTTTGCATGCGCTATTCCTCTGCCAAAAAATCATCCGTTTGGCAACAAACTTTTCACAAAAAATATGTATCACTATTTGTCAATAGCCCATATTTAGTGTATAATAAAGTAGAGAGTATGTGTGCGGACACAGTATCAAATTCAATTTCTACATTTGTACGGAAGAATGTAAAATAAAAAATGGAGGTGTATTTTTTTTGGGTAAATTTCAACATAAGGTCCAGATTATCCCGCTTGGTGGTTTGGGCGAAATTGGTAAAAATATGACGGTATTCCGTTACGGGGATGACATGATCCTGATTGATGCAGGCCTGATGTTCCCTGAAGACGATATGCTCGGCATTGACTTGGTTATTCCCGATATTACATATTTGGTTGAGAATAAAGATAAAATTAAGGGTATCTTTCTGACACATGGTCACGAGGACCATATCGGTGCGCTGCCCTATGTTATGAAACAAATTGATTGTCCCGTTTATGGTACCGCACTTACTCTGGGTATTTTACAAGGCCGCTTGAAGGAAAACGGTGTAGGCAACGAAACCCTGCACGTAGTAAAACCCGGTGACAAGATTAACACCGGTGCCTTTAAGCTCGATTTCATCCGCGTAAACCACAGCATTCCCGACGCTGTTGCTATCGCGATTACTACTCCTATCGGTGTTATTATCCACACCGGTGACTTCAAAATTGACCACACTCCTGTTGACGGACAGGTTATGGAATTCAATAAATTTGCCGAATACGGCGACCGCGGTGTACTGTGCCTGCTGGCAGACAGCACCAACGCCGAGCGCCCGGGCTTCACTCCCAGCGAAAAAATGGTAGGCCAGACCTTTGACGAGGAGTTCCGCTATGCTAAGCATCGTATTATTGTAGCAACCTTCTCCTCTAACGTACATCGTATCCAACAGGTTATTGATACTGCTGTGAAGTATGACCGTAAGGTAGCAGTTATCGGCCGCAGCATGGTGAATGTTGTAAATATCGCCAAGGAGCTGGGTTACCTGAAGGTTCCCGAGGGCGTGCTGATTGATATTGACGAAACTCATAACTATACGCCGGAAAAGGTTGTTATTATCACCACCGGCAGTCAGGGCGAGCCGATGAGCGCGCTCACTCGTATGGCTATGAATGACCATAAAAAGGTTGATATTATGCCCGGTGATACAGTAATTATTTCTGCTACACCTATTCCGGGCAACGAAAAGCTTGTTTCCCGTACTATCGACCATCTGTACAAGCTGGGTGCGGACGTTATCTATGAAAAGAGCAACGGTGTCCACGTTTCCGGCCACGCCAGCCAGGAGGAAATCAAGATGATGCACAATCTGGTGCGTCCGCGTTTCTTCATGCCTGTGCATGGTGAATACCGTCACCTGGTTAAGCATGCTAATCTGGCGAAATCCCTCGGCATGCCGGCAGACCACATTGTTATCGGTGAAAACGGCAGTGTTATCGAGCTGACCAAGAGCAGCATTACCATTAGCGGCAAGGTGCCTGCAGGCAAGGTGCTGGTTGACGGCTTGGGTGTCGGCGACGTAGGCAACATCGTACTGCGCGACCGCCGTCAGCTCTCTCAGGACGGTATCATGATTGTTGTTGTAACCGTCGACAAGGAATCCTGCCATGTAGTTTCCGGTCCGGATATCGTTTCCCGCGGCTTTGTTTATGTGCGCGAGGCCGAGGACCTGATGGATGAAGCACGCGATAAGGTGCAGGCTGCATTGGACCGCTGCGAGGAAAACAATGTTTCCGAATGGTCGGCAATCAAGTCCACTGTCCGTGATTCTCTGGGACGCTTCCTGTTCGAAAGAACCCGCCGCCGTCCGATGATTCTGCCGATTATCATGGAGATTTGATAGTGATTAGTTATTAGTGATTAGTTTTTGGTGAGCGGTTGTCAGAAGTCAGCTGATAAAGGATGACTGCCGGCAGCTGCAAATTTAGGAGTTGTCTTATCTTGCGCAAGGAAAGAAGAAGGAAGCAACAGAATAGAAGCTACTCGCGCCCTGTCGGCGTTGTCTGCCTGCTTATGGGTCTGCTGTTTGCAGCCGCTCTTCTTATGACGGCTGAGGACGGTGTAATGCATTATGCTTATCTGGTGGAGCAGCATCTGCTGGGTAAGGGTATCTTTTTGCTGCCTTTGGCTTTCTTTGCTGCGTCCTTTGCTTTGCTTAAAGGACAGTTTGGCGTTTTTAACAAGAGAACATTAATTTTTACTTTGGTGACGCTGTGCCTTACAGGCACAGCTCATCATGTTTTTGTGCCTGTTGGCTCTGAGCTGGAGCCTTCGCTGATAGCGGAGGGCGGCGGTCTTATAGGCGGCCTTTTGCTGAAGCTGTTGCGTTCCTTTGCCGGTGATGTGACTGTTTATATTATTCTTGCCTTAGGCTGGCTGTGGCTGCTGGGCCTGGTGCTGCCGCTGCGCAAATGGTGGGAGCTGTGGCAGGATTATCTGACCTCCGACGAAATTACGCTGGTGCGCCCCGACGACAAGGTGAGGGAGGAGCGCGTGCGTCCCGAGCCTGCGGTAAGAGCTGTGTTCAAGCGCAAGAGTGCCGCGCCTCAACAGCATGCCGCTCCCGCGGATAATGTTATCAGCAACTATACCAGCCCCGAATTTGATGCCTTCAACGAGGGCGTGCAGAAGAAAAGTGCTTTCAGAAGCATTTTAGGCTTTACCAAAAACAAGAGTGTTTACGAAAAATCACCTTTAAAAGAGGAAATAGAGCGTGACCCGGTGCAGCTGCCCGAATGGGAGCAGTCCAAGCCCGAGGTCATTGTAAGACCGATTATCAATTATGACGATGATTACGAGCCGGACAGCCGCTTTCTGGATGATGCGGAGCCGCCGGCTGCTGAACCCGAGCCGGAGCCGGAGCGTCCTGCTTCCGTAATCCGCAATACCTATCGCGAGGAGCAGGTACCAACGTTTGCAGTGCCTGCCAAGGCAGAGCCGCAGCCTGAGCCTGAACCGGAGAAGCCGGCCGTAACGATTTTTGACAGTGCAGATAAAATTGCCGCAGCGGCGCCTGCTCAGCAGTCCGCAGCATATGAACCTGAAGCGCAGGCCGCAAGCAGCTATCAGCTGCCCCCGCTGGAGATTCTCGATACGCCGAAGGCCAGTGACCCGTCCACCTATCAGAAGGACATCATGGACCAATGTGCGGTGCTGGAGCAGACTTTGGCAGACTTCAAGGTGCGCGCCAGAGTTGTTGCCGTAACACGCGGACCTTCTGTTACCCGCTTTGAGCTGGAGCCTGCGGCAGGTGTGAAGGTAAGCTCGGTGGTAAACCTGGCGGATGATATTGCCCTGCGTCTGGCTGCTCCCGGTGTGCGTATCGAAGCGCCGATTCCCGGCAAATCCGCCATCGGCATCGAAGCGCCGAACACGAAGAACGATCCCGTGTGCTTCCGTGAGGTTGTGGAGGCAGGCAGTGTACGCAATGCCAAGGAGCATCTGTGCATCGGTTTGGGCAAGGATATCAGCGGTGATATTATTTCCGCCGACCTTGCGAAAATGCCGCACCTTTTGGTAGCAGGCTCCACAGGCTCCGGCAAATCGGTGTGCATCAATACGATTATCGCCGGTCTTTTGTACCGTGCTACACCGGACGAGGTTAAACTGATTCTTGTCGACCCTAAGGTCGTAGAATTGTCTAATTACAACGGTATTCCGCATCTGCTGACACCGGTTGTCACCGAGCCGAAAAAGGCAGCCAGCGCGCTGCATTGGGCGGTAGCGGAAATGGAGCGCCGTTATAAGGCGTTTGCCGACAGCCGTGTGCGTGACATCAAAACCTATAACGCGCAGGCCGACGAAAAGATGCCCTATATCGTAATTATCATCGACGAGTTGTCAGACCTGATGATGGTAGCCAAGGTTGATGTGGAGGATGCTATCCTGCGCCTGGCACAGAAGGCCCGCGCTGCCGGTATCCATCTGATTTTGGCAACCCAGCGTCCGTCCGTAGATGTTATTACAGGCATCGTCAAGGCGAATATTCCTTCACGTATTGCTTTCGCCGTATCCTCGCAGACAGATTCGCGCACCATTATTGATATGGGCGGTGCCGAAAAGCTGCTGGGCAAGGGCGATATGCTCTTTTACCCCATGGGCTACAACAAGCCTGTGCGTGTACAGGGTGCCTTCGTCAGCGATGATGAGCTGAATAAAATAGTAGATTTCATTATCAAGCAGTCCATTCCTGTAAATTACAGCGAAGAAGTAACAGAGCAGGAGCTGGAATGTGATAATAAAGGCCATAATGCCGAGGATGCAGGCTCCAATGCGCCTGCAGAAGATGAGCTTTTTGAGGATGCCCTGAGCCTTGTGCTGGATATGGGGCAGGCATCAAGCTCCATGCTGCAGCGACGCTTCCGCATAGGCTATACGCGTGCGGCGCGTCTGGTAGATACTATGGAGGAGCTGGGCATTGTCGGTCAATCCGTAGGCAGCAAGCCACGAGAGGTTATAATGTCGCGTAAGGAAGCAGAGGAACGCTTCCTGCGCCGTGAATAAGCGGAGGTGCAGGCGAAATGGATGATAAGGAAAAGACTGTCGGCGCAATTTTGAAAGAAGCAAGACTGGCCAAGGGTATTTCCCTGGCTGATGCCGAAAAGGCTACCAGTATCCGCAGCCGTTATCTGCAGGCTGTAGAAAATGACGAATATGACAAGACTCCGGGCGAGGTTTTCCTGAAGGGAATAATCCGCAACTACGGTAATTATCTGGGACTGAACGGTCCGGAGCTTGTTAATGAATATAAAGCAAGTGCTGCCGGTATGGCGGCAGAGGCTGTACGCAGCCAGGGTATCCGCGAGGTGGAAAAAGTCCGCCTCAATATACAGCTGAAGGATAAGCGTGATATCGGCAGCGGTACAGGCCGCTTTGAAATGCCGGGCTTGCCGAAGCTGCCAATGAAGCAGTGTCTGGCAGGCTTAGCAGCGGTAGCGGTGCTCACGGCAGGCTATTTTGCTATTCCCGCTACCATTAACTATTTTAAAAATATGCCTAAGGAAGAGGCTAAGCAGACTGAGCAGGTTAAGCCCGAAGCTAAAGCACCCGCAGTGCTGGACAAGGTTACCGTTGACCTGGAGGCCGAGGGTGACTGCTGGCTGGAGGCAAGTGCCGACGGCAAGGAGCTTTTTGCCGGCATTCTGCATGCTAAGGAAAGCAAGCATTTTGAGGCTAAGGATAAGCTGATTATCAAATACGGCAACATCGGCGTTGTACGCATTAAAGTGAACGGCGAGGCTGTTGACCTGAAGGGCGAGCATGGCGTGGCCGTCAAGACCTATCTGCGCAACGCTCCCGCACAGCCTGCAGCCGCAGCTAAGGCAGAGGAGGCTGCACCGAAGTCCGAGCCTGAAACCAAGGCTGCACCTGCTGCCGCAGTAGAGGAAGCAGCACCGCAGCCGGCTGCAGCCGCACCTGCGCCGAAGGCAGAAGGACCGAAGCCGCAGGCTGAGGTTAAGCCGGCTGAGCCGCAGCAGCCACAGGCTGCCGGCAAAGTGAAGGCCGATAAGAAGAAATAATAATTTGTTCAGGAGTTTTTAATGAAACAGTTTTTACCGATTTCCGCTCAAGAAATTGCCGAGCGTGGCTGGGAGCAGCTTGACTTTCTGTTTATCAGCGGCGATGCTTATGTAGACCATCCCTCCTTCGGTCCGGCAGTAATCTGCCGCGTGCTGGAGGCGCAGGGCTACAAGGTAGCTATGCTGTGCCAGCCGCGTTGGGATAAAGCAGAATATATGGCAGAGCTGGGCAAGCCGCGACTGGGCGTGCTTATTTCCGGCGGCAACCTTGACTCCATGCTGTGCCGTTATACGGCAGCCAAAAATGAGCGTTCTGTCGACAAATATACCGCAGGCGGTGCGGTGGGACAGCGTCCCGACCATGCTACGGCCGTTTATGCGCAGCTCGTCAAGCAGCTGTGGCCCGATATGCCTGTAATTATCGGCGGTATTGAAGCCAGCCTGCGCCGTTTTGTGCATTTCGACTACTGGGAAAACAAGCTGCTGCCTTCTATTCTGGAGTCTAGCGGTGCGGACCTTTTGGTTTACGGCATGGGCGAAAAGCAGATTATGGAAATTGCCGACTATCTGGCAGGCGGTGCCAGCGCTGAGGATTTGCATTATATCCGCGGTACGGCGTATCTGTCTGACAGTTTGCCCGATGATGAATATGTGGAGCTTCCGGGCTGGAAGGCTATCAAGGACGACCGCAAGGAATTTGCCAGAGCCTTTAAGCTGCAGAGCAAGGAGCAGGACCCGTTTTATGGCAAAATCGTAGTCCAAAAGGGACAGAAGAAATATATCGTACAGAATCCGAACATCTTCCCGCTGACGATGGAGGAGATGGACGCTATCTACGATTTGCCGTATATGCGTCAGTGGCACCCGAGCTACGACGCCAAGGGCGGCGTAGCAGCGCTGGAGGAGGTTCAGTTCAGCCTGGTAAGCAGCAGAGGCTGCTTCGGCAGCTGTTCCTTCTGCGCTATTCATGCGCATCAGGGACGTATCATTCAGGCGCGCAGCCATGAATCTATTCTGCGTGAAGCAAAGCTGCTGATAAAGCTTCCCGGCTTCAAGGGTTATATCCATGACGTCGGCGGCCCTACGGCCAACTTCCGCCATCCTTCCTGTGCCAAGCAGCTGAAATACGGCGTGTGCAAGGACAGGCAGTGCCTGTTTCCCAAGCCGTGCCCCAATATTGATGCCGACCACAGCGATTATATAGCTCTGCTGCGCAAGCTGCGTGCTTTACCGGGAGTCAAGAAGGTGTTTATCCGCAGCGGTATCCGTTATGATTATCTGCTGGCGGATAAAAAGCAGGAATTTCTGGACGAGCTGTGCCGTTATCACATCAGCGGTCTGCTGAAGGTAGCGCCCGAGCATATCGCGCCGCAGGTTCTGGCGCGTATGGGCAAGCCCGGCAAGGAAGTTTATCTGAAGTTTATGCGCATGTTTACGCAAAAAAATAAAGAAATCGGCCTGCCGCAATATCTGGTGCCGTACTTTATTTCCAGCCATCCGGGCTGCACGCTGAACAATGCCATTGAGCTGGCAGAGTTTTTGCGTGACATCAAGCACAATCCGGAGCAGGTGCAGGACTTTATTCCTACTCCCGGCAGTGCGGCGACGGCGATGTATTATTCCGGCATCGACCCGGAAAGCGGCGAAACCGTATTTGTGGCCCGCAATCCGCATGATAAGGCAATGCAGCGTGCGCTGATGCAGTACCGTACTCCGCGTAACCGCAAGCTGGTGCTGGAGGCGCTGCAGAAGGCAGGACGCATGGACCTCGTGGGCAGCGGACATAAATGCCTGCTGTATACGGAGCAGGAACAGCGCGGCGGAGTGCGTGGCGCGAAGCGTGATGCTTCTCGCGGCCCGAAACGTAATGCAACGGGCAGTGGAGCGCGTAATGCAACGCGCAGTACCGCTTCAGGCAGTGCCGGTGGAAAAAGGCGTGAGGATAAGCGCCGCAGATAGTAACGGAGGGATGAGATGATCCGTTGTATCTTTTTAGTGCTGATTTTGGCCGGAATACTGACGGGAGGCTGCGGTGAGCAGCCTGCTCCTGTACAGAACGCAGGGGCAAAAACCGTTATCCTGTATTCCGAGCTTGATAATAAATTTACTGAAAATCTGGTGGATGCCTTCAACAAGGAGCAGAAGGCTAAGCTGCAGCTGAAGGCTATTTACGAGCTGAAGCCCGGCGGGGAGCTGCCGGACGTTGTGCTGGCCGAGCAGCGCACGCTTGCCGGCCTGAAGCGTCAGGGAAGGCTGAAGCCTGTGGCCTTTGCCGATGGCGACAGACTGCCGCAGAAGTTCCGTGATGCGGATTTAAGCTGGTACGGCGTTTTCTATGATCCGATAGTTTTTCTGGTCAACCAGCAGTACGCCCGTACTGTCGGCCAGGCAAATATCTGCAGCTGGCAGGATTTGGCAGGGAAAGAACAGCTGCGCATTGCTCTGGAAAATTTATCCGACAGCAACAGCACGCAAAACTTTCTGGCAGGTCTGGCAGACCGCTTCGGCGAGGATGAATCGCTGGAGTATTTAGGCAATATCAACCGCTTTATCGGGCAATATTCCAAGTTTCCCTTTACACCTGTGCGCATGGCGGCGGTAGGTGATGCGGATGTGGCTATTACCAGACAAAGCTACGTGTTTAAATATCTGGAAAATAAATTTCCCGCTTATGTTGTCTATCCCAAGGAAGGCACGCCGGTCAATCTTTTCTGCGTAGGCCTGTTTAAGAATACTACAGATGATTTGCAGGGCCTGAAGGTTATGGAATGGCTTTTGACAAGCGAGCAGGTGCAGGCGATAGCACAGGAAAATGCTACAGGCTATCTGTTTCTGTTCCTGCGCGGCTTTGATGAGGCTGCCGCCGATGGCGATAAAATCTGGCTCAACAGCAGTTATCTGGAGCCTGTTAAGCAGGATGGCCTGACAAATAAGTGGCTGAGTAAGGTTAGATTCAGTAAATAGTTGTTAGTGGCTGGTGATTAGTCATCAGTGAATAGTGAATTAGATTATAATGATTTATGCTCTTGCTTGCTGTCCCGACGGCTTGGGTGAGGGCAGCAGGTTTTGGAGGTAAAGAATGAAAATAGGTATGGTCAGCCTCGGCTGTCCCAAAAATCTGGTAGATTCTGAAGTTATGCTGGGTATTATCAAGGATAAGCAGCTGGAGATTACCAATGATCCCGCAGATGCCGAACTGATTATTGTTAATACCTGCGGTTTTATCGAAAGTGCGAAGGAGGAATCCATCAGCACAATTTTACAAATGGCGCAATATAAGGAGGAGGGCAGCTGCAAATATCTGATTATGACAGGCTGCCTCGGCCAGCGTTATGCAGACGAGCTTTTCGAAAGCATGCCTGAGGTTGACGCTATCGTCGGCACCGACAGCTTTACCGATATCGGCTGGGTTATCGACCAGGTGCTGGCAGGCAAGCGCGTAAAGCATCTGCAGAAGCTGGAAAGCAAAAATGTACAGACTCCGCCCAGAATGCTGACTACGCCTGATTACATGGCGTATCTGAAAATTGCCGAGGGCTGCGACAACTGCTGCTCCTACTGCATTATTCCGCAGCTGCGCGGTCCCTATACCAGCCGTCCTTATGATGAGGTTATGGCAGAGGCAAGAAGCCTTGCTGCTCACGGCGTCAAGGAGCTGATTGTAGTTGCGCAGGACACTACCCGCTACGGCGAGGACCTTACCGGCAAGCTGCTTTTGCCGCAGCTGCTGCGTGATCTCAACGAGCTGGAGGGCATCGAGTGGGTCCGCGTTATGTACCTGTATCCCAACAACTTTACGGACGATTTGATTGCAGCCTTCGCCGAATGCGATAAGGTGTGCAAGTATATTGATATTCCTCTGCAGCATGCCAGCGACAGACTGCTGGAAAGCATGAACCGTTACGATACACGTGCGCAGGTAGAAGAACTTCTGGCCAAGCTGCGTGAGCGTATTCCGGGCATTACTATCCGCACTACCTTCATCGTGGGCTTCCCCGGTGAAACCGATGAGGATTTTGCGGAGCTGATGGACTTTGTTGAAAAGCAGCGCTTTGAAAACGCAGGCGTGTTCCAGTATTCCCAAGAGGAGGGTACTGTGGCCGGCGCTATGGAAAACCAGATTGAGCCTGAGGTTAAGGAAAACCGCTATCATGAGCTGATGGCGCTGCAGGCAGGTATTTCCGAAGAAATCCATCAGGAGCGCGAGGATGAGGAGCTGGACGTTATCGTCGAAGGCTTTGATGAAGAAAACCCCGCTCTTGCGGTAGGACGTTCCTATCACGAGGCACCTGATATCGACGGCAACATCTTTATCGAAAATGCCGCCGAGCTGAAGGTAGGCCAGATGGTAAGAGTGCGTATTCTGCAAGGCTTTACCTATGAAATGGTGGCAGAGCTGGTTTAACGTTGCTGTATGAGTCAAAATAACCGGTGAGAGGGTGACAGCAGGATGAAGGTTGAAATCATTACTACCGGGACGGAGCTGCTGCTGGGTGAAATTTTAAACACCAATGTGCAGTATTTATCCCGCAAGCTGAATAATATAGGCTTTGATGTTTTATATCACACTACGGTCGGAGATAATCCGGAGCGTATGCGCGCAGTGCTGGAGCAGGCCATGCAGCGCGCCGATATCATCATTACCAGCGGCGGTCTGGGACCGACGCGCGGTGATATTACCAAGGAGATAGTGATGGAGGTTTGTCATACTGAAGGCTATCTCGATTTGGATACGTGGGGACGCATAGATGCATATTTTGCCAAGAAGGGACTTTGCCCTTCGCAAAATAACGAGAAGCAGGCATATGTGCCCATCGGGGCCGAGGTACTGCAGAACGATGTGGGTACCGCTCCCGGACTGTGGCTGGAATATAAGGACAAAATCTTCATTATGCTGCCCGGACCTCCGAGCGAGCTTACGGATGTGTGCGAAAAGCAGCTGCTGCCGCGAATGCTACAGCGCTTCAGCAAGCACGGCATTATCATGTCGCGCACCTTGCATCTGCGCGGTATCGGCGAATCTATGGTGGCTGCCAAGCTCGATGAGCTGATTATGGCGCAGACCAATCCGACGATTGCGCTTTATGCCCGCTACGGTGAAATTCTCATCAGGCTTACGGCGAAGGCTGCCAATGATAAAGAGGCAGTCAAGCTGCTCGACGCTATGGAAGCCAAGGTACGCAAGAGCGTTGATAATTATATATACGGTGTGGATGATGCTACTCTGGCGGCCTGCTTAGGGCAGGAGCTGCTGAAGCAGGGCAAAACTATTGCCTTTGCGGAATCCTGCAGCGGCGGTCTTGCCAGCAGCCTGGTTACGGATGTGCCGGGCAGCAGTGAATATCTGCTGGGAAGCATCGTCAGCTACACTAACATGGCTAAGCAGAAGCTGCTTAATGTGCAGGCAGATACGCTGGCCAAATACGGCGCTGTCAGCCGTGAAACCGCCTGCGAAATGGCGCTGGGCGTACGCAAGCAGCTGGGCAGTGATTATGGTGTGAGCATTACGGGCAACGCCGGACCGGGAGCCAGCGAGGGCAAACCGGTAGGCCTTGTATATATTGCCGTTGCCACTGACGACGTGGTATATTGCCAGGAGCACCGTTTTATGTCTACAAGAACAGAAAATAAGCTGAGAATAGCTCAGACAGCTATTTCCATGGCTATTGATAAATTATTAGAAGAAAAAAACAATACGGAGGATAAACATTAATGACCATTCAAAAAGAGATGTTCGGCAGCTTAGAGCTGGACAAAAAAATTGTAACCGCCCTGACTGACATGGGCTTCGAAGAGCCTTCTCCAATTCAGGCCGCTACTATTCCCCTGGTGCTCGAAGGTAACGACGTTATCGGCCAGGCACAGACCGGTACCGGCAAGACTGCTGCCTTCGGTATTCCTCTGGTGCAGGCAATTACCGACTTCAAGCATATTCAGGCGCTGATTATGACTCCGACCCGTGAGCTGGCTATTCAGGTTGCGGAAGAAGTAGGCAAAATCGGCCGTACCCGCCGCGTGCGTGCGCTGCCTGTTTACGGCGGCCAGCCGATTGAACGCCAGATCCGTGCGCTGCGCAACAATGTGCAGATTGTTATCGGTACCCCGGGCCGTTTGATTGACCATATCAACCGCGGCACTATCCGTCTGGATCATATCAAATTCCTGGTACTGGACGAGGCTGACGAAATGCTGGATATGGGCTTTGTTGATGATATCGAAGAAATTATGCGCAGCCTGCCGGTTGAACGCCAGACTCTGCTGTTCTCCGCAACCATGCCTCGTCCGATTCTGAGCCTGACCAAGAAGTACATGAAGGCGCCGAAGAATGTAACCATTTCCAAGGAAGAGCTGACTGTGCCTCTGATTGAGCAATACTATTTCGAAACCAAGGATAAGATTGAAGGCCTGTGCCGTCTGTTGGACGCAGAAATCGACGGCAAGCTGATTATCTTCTGCCGTACCAAAAAGGGTGTTGACGACCTGTCTATCGCACTTTCCAGCCGTGGCTACATGGCTGAGGGCCTGCATGGTGACCTGAGCCAGAACCAGCGTGACCGCGTAATGAAGAAATTCCGCGAGGGTGCTGTCGATGTGCTTATTGCTACCGACGTTGCTGCCCGCGGTATCGACGTTGACAACATCACCCACGTTATCAACTTTGATATTCCGCAGGATCCGGAAAGCTACGTTCACCGCATCGGCCGCACCGGTCGTGCAGGCAACACCGGCGTAGCTATGACCTTCATCACTCCGCGTGAGTTCCGTCAGCTGAAGCTGATTGAGCGTACCGTCAAGACTAAAATCCAACGCCGTCAGCTGCCGACTGCTGCTAACGTTATCGAGCGTCAGCGCGACCAAATTATCAGCAAGATGCAGACTGTGCTGGAGCTGAACGCATATCATGACTATATGCCGATTGCCGAAAGCCTGTTGGATGATTACAGTGCGGAAGAAGTTGCTGCCGCAGCTCTGAAGCTGATGCAGGAGGGCATTAAGGCTCTGGAGGCTCCGCAGGAGGATATCCTGTCCAAGGACCTGCGCAACACCGGCGGCCGTCCAGGCATGGTGCGCCTGTTCATCAACATCGGCCGCAGCCAGAAGATTATGGTTAAGGATATTGTCAGCACCATTGCTATCGAAGCAGACATTCCGGCGCGTGATATCGGCCTGATCAATATCTATGATAAGTTCACCTTTGTTGAAGTACCGGAAGATGTAGCCGAAAAGGTTATCGGTGCGATGAACAAGAACTTTATCAAGGGGTATAAGGTTAATATTGAGCCTGCTAAGGCAAGAAGATAATAAAAGTAAAGGCGACCGAGCCTCTCCTCTGGGAGACAAGGTGAATTGCCGGCAGGGCAAGAAAAGCCTCTCCTAGGGGAGAGGTGGCATCGCGCAGCGATGACGGAGAGGGGTTCTGCCTAAAGTAACGTTTCTGTCAAGCCCCTCTCAGTCGCCCTGACGGGCGCCAGCTCCCCCCAAGGGGAGCCTTTCAATAAGCAAATTGCTAAGCTACTCCCCAAGGGGAGCCTTTCAATAAGCAAATTGCTAAGTTAACCCCCAATTGGAGGTGAATACCCATGGCGAATGAAATTTACGGCAACCTGAAGGGTATCCGTAATTCCGTTATTGAAGAATTAAAAACGTTTTATGATATCCGTCTGGAGGGCGGTCAGCTGCTGACTAGCGAGCTGGCTTTGCGTATGGCGGATGTTACTGATTTTATTAACCGCGAGGTGAGCGTTTACGTTGCGCGCAACGGTCAGGTGCTTGCCGTATCGGTGGGCAATGATCAGAGTGTGGAGCTGCCTCCGGTTGAGGGCAGACGTGGTGCCAGCCGTTTGAGCGGTGTGCGCTGTGTGCATACTCATCCCAACGGCAATCCGCTGCTCAGCGGTGTGGATATTTCCGCGCTGAAGAATAACCGTTTTGATGCGATGATTGCTGTCGGCGTTACTTCGCCTGATATCAGCCAGTCGCAGATGAGCTTCGGCATGATTACCGGTATTGACGATAACGAGCAATATCAGGTGGAATGCTACGGACCGCTGACGCTGCAGGAGGCGGAGGGAGTGTTCTTCCCGAATCTGGCGGCGATGGTGGAGCGCATCCTTGATAAGCAGACGGGCAGTGCAAGCCTGGCGCAGGGAACCGAGCGTGCGATTATCGTGGGCATGGAATATGGTGCTCCCAACAGCAGCGGCTGGACGGCTGAGGATTCTTTGGAGGAGCTGAAGCAGCTGGCAGATACTGCCGGTGCGGAGGTTGTGGCAAGATTCCTGCAGAAGCGCCCCAAGCCGGACCCGGCGTTCTTTATCGGCCGCGGCAAGGTGCAGGAGCTGGCGCTTTATGTGCAGCAGGAGAACGTAGACCTGTGCATTTTTGACGATGAGCTTTCGCCGGCACAGCAGCGTAATATTGAGCAGTCAATGGGTGTGCGTGTGCTTGACCGCACGGCGCTTATCCTTGATATTTTCGCCCAACGTGCGCATACTAATGAAGGTAAGCTGCAGGTTGAGCTGGCGCAGCTGCAATATACGCTGCCGCGTATTATGGGCAAGGGCCTGGCGCTGTCGCGTCTTGGCGGCGGCATCGGTACCCGCGGTCCCGGCGAAACTAAGCTGGAGGTTGACCGCCGTCGCATCCGTGACCGCATTGCTTATATTAAGGAATGCATCGGCAAGGTTAAGAGTGTGCGCACTCTGCACCGAGCAGGACGCGCGAAGGCGAGTGTGCCTACGGTAAGCCTTGTGGGCTACACCAACGCCGGAAAATCCACGCTTTTGAATACGCTGACTAATTCGGATATCTACGCGCAGGACCAGCTTTTCGCAACGCTGGACCCGACTACGCGCCAGTTAGATCTGCCGAATAAGCAGCAGGCCATTTTGACAGATACTGTCGGCTTTATCCAACGCTTGCCGCATCAGCTGGTTGCAGCCTTCCAGTCTACGCTGGAGGAGGTTGTGCAGTCCGACGTGCTGCTGCACGTTATTGATGTCAGCCACGAGCTGTATAAGGAGCAGGCTGCTGCTGTTTATCAGGTTCTGGATGAGCTGGGTGCCAAGGATAAGACAATTATCACGGTTTATAACAAAATTGATAAGCTGCCGCCGGATTCCGGTCTGGCAGAGCGTTTGAGCAAGGAAGAAAACAGCATCTGCATTTCCGCCAAGGCACGTTATAATCTTGACGGCCTGCTGGCGCTGATTGCGGAGAACCTGAAGCTGAAGGCGGTAGAGGAGAGCTTCCTCGTGCCTTACAGCGATTCCGCTGCGGTAGGACGCTTGCATGATGCAGGTACTGTACTGGAGCAGGAATATCTGGCGGAGGGCACACTGCTGAAGGTGCTTCTGGACGCGGAGCAGGTACAGCAGTTTGCCAAGTATCTTGCTGCAGATGCCAAGGCTTAGGATTAATTGGCGTTATGCCGAAAAATATAAAAATATCAGGTGAGAATTTTGGTTGATTACAATGCATTAGAGCAGGCAGCCTTAGCTGAGGTTGCTAAACATACCGCAGAGCTGGAAGCAGCAGCTTTGTACAATACTGAAAAGGTTATTGCGGCTTTCCGTAATAACATGGTTTCCGACTATTACTTGAAGCCTACTACAGGCTACGGCTACAGTGATGTGGGCCGCGATACTCTGGATCTGATTTACGCAGAGCTGTTCAAAACCGAGGCTGCATTGGTGCGTTCTCAGTTCGTCAGCGGTACTCATGCGCTGGCAGTTGCTTTGTTGGGCAACCTGCGCGCAGGCGATGAGCTGATTGCCGTAACCGGTGCTCCTTATGACACTATGCAGACTATTATCGGCTCTCCGGTTAAAACTCCCGGCTCCTTGGTTGACCTGGGCGTAACCTATAAGGAGCTGCCGATGAAGGGCGACCATGTTGATTTGGAGGCTGTAAAAAACGCTGTTACCTCCAAGACTACGATGATTCATATTCAGCGCTCCTGCGGCTACAGCAGCGAACGTAAGACTATTGACGTTGCTGAAATCGGCCGTATCTGCAGTGCTGCTAAGGAAGCTAACCCGAATGTTATCTGCTTTGTTGATAACTGCTACGGCGAGTTTATCGAGAAGCAGGAGCCTACCGAGGTTGGCGCTGATCTGATGGCAGGCTCTCTGATTAAGAATCTGGGCGGCGGCTTGGCTCCTACCGGCGGTTATATTGTCGGCCGTGCGGATTTGGTAGAGAATGCTTCCTACCGTCTTACTGCTCCCGGTCTGGGCGGCGAGATGGGCGCAACTCTGGGCGATACCGCGCGTGAGTTCTATCAGGGACTTTTCTTGGCTCCGCATATTGTGGTGCAGGCTGTTAAGACTGCTATTTTTGCGGCTGCTGTTTTCAAGGGCCTGGGCTATGATGTTAAGCCGCTGCCGGAGGAACGCCGCAGCGATATTATTCAGGCTATTACCTTGGAGAGCAAGCAGCGTCTGTGCGATTTCTGCGTTGCTATTCAGGGCAATTCTCCTGTTGATGCGCACGTTGAGCCGGTTCCGAGTCCGCTGCCGGGTTATCAGGATGAGATTATTATGGCTGCGGGTACTTTTGTACAGGGCGCTTCTATTGAGCTGAGTGCCGATGGTCCGTGCCGTGAGCCGTTTAATGTTTTCTTCCAGGGCGGTTTGACTTTTGAGCATGGTCGTCTGGCGATTATGGCGGCGGCTAAGCGTGTGGGTCCCAAAGAGGCGTAATAAAGTTAAAGATTCGTAATTAAATCTCATTCCGTTCAAAAGAATTGCGGGCGCTCGTTTCGTGTGGAACCAAGACGAAGTGCCGAAAAACTCGCGCTAAGCTAAAAAATTATACAATATTAGCTTGCATAGCGCTCAGACAGTTTCGGCCCTTCGGTGGTTCCAAACACTTACTCGCTGCAATTATTATTTCTCTGCATGAGAATTTAATTACTCAATTTAGTTTGCTTTTAACGTTATGTTAAGAGTTAAGTTACTCAATGTAGTTTGCTCTTAGCTTTGCAATAAGAATTCATTTATCCATTTTAGTTTGCTCTTAACTTTGCAATAAAGTTTCGGTTACTCAATTTAGTCTGGCATCGAATTGACGTCAATTTTGATGGCGGAGTTGTTTAAGGATGATTTATATGAATAATATGGCAGTATGTAATTATATAGTGGGCGTGCTGGGCGCTGTTATCGGCGGTCTGATTATGCAGGCGGCTGCAGCCTTTCCGCTGGAGTTTACGGAGAACGGCCCCGGTCCCGGCTTCTGGCCTTTTACGCTGGGGGCGGTGCTGGGCGCTGTTTCGGTTTTGCTGCTGCTTTATACCTTTATCAATAAAACTGATTTACATGGCGTGAAGGTGCAGCTTTCTTCGACAGGCAACAAGCGCGTTTATTTAATGATGGGACTTGTTGTTGTGTTCTGCGTGCTTATCAGCATTCTCGGCTTTTATCCGGCAGCGGCACTTATGATTCCGGCTGTTATGCGTCTTATGGATTATCGCAATTATAAGGTAATCGGCCTGACAACGGTGCTTAGTCTGCTGTTTATTTATCTTGTTTTCGGCATGCTGCTGCATACGCAGATGCCGCAATCTGTTTTCATGGAGTAGGGGGTCATACTGATGGTTGATATAATGAGCGCATTAAATATGATTTTCGTCCCCATGAATCTGCTGGGACTTTTCTTCGGCGTGCTGGTGGGCATTGCCTTCGGCTGTATGCCGGGCCTGAGCGTTAACATGGGTTTGGCGCTGCTGTTTCCGCTGGCATTTACGTTCCACGGTATCGGCGGCATTCTGATGCTGCTGGGAATTTACTGCGGTGCGATTTACGGCGGCAGTATTTCGGCAATCCTGCTGAAGACTCCGGGTACGCCTGCTTCCGTAGCGACTACTCTGGACGGTTATCCGATGGCGACAAAGCTGGGGCAGCCCGGACGTGCTCTCGGTCTTTCCACCTTGGCCAGCACCTTCGGCGGTATTTTCAGTACTATCTGCCTGATTTTGCTGGCACCGCAGCTGGCGAAGGTTGCACTGCAGTTTTCCAAGCCGGAATATTTTGCTCTGGCTATTTTCGGCCTCAGCATTATTACGAGTGTTTCCTCCGGCAGTGTTATCAAGGGTATTATGGGCGGTCTTATCGGTCTGTTCCTGGCAACCGTCGGCATTGACGGTATGAGCGGTGCAATCCGCTTTACTTTGGACTCCAACTATTTTATGGGCGGTGTATCCTTTATCCCTGTGCTGATCGGTGTGTTCGCCTTTGCGCAGGTGTTGAGCAGTATTGAGGATTATTATCATAATGAACGCAAGGAGCAGCACATGATGCTGGACCGTCTGCTGCCTTCGTTTGACGATATCAAGAGGGTGTTCAGCACGCTTTTGCGTTCCTCCTTCATCGGTACCTTCATCGGCTGTGTGCCCGGTACCGGCGGCGATATTGCTTCCTTTGTTTCTTATGATCAGGCTAAACGCTGGTCTAAGCACAGCAAGAACTTCGGCAACGGTGAGCCCGAGGGCATTGTAGCCTCCGAGGCAGGCAACAACGCTGTATCAGGCGGTGCCTTCATCCCTGTGCTGACGCTGGGTATCCCCGGCGACGGCGCAACGGCAATTATGATGGGCGCGCTGATGGTTCAGGGCCTGCAGCCCGGTCCCTTGCTTTTTGTGGAGAAGGCACCTGATGTTTACGCTATCTTCATCGGTCTGCTCTTAGCTAACGTGATTATGGGTATTATGGGCTTTTCGTTAATCAAACTTTTTATGAAGGTTGTTAACGTGCCTGTACACATTCTGCTGCCGATTATCGTGATGATGACCTTCGTGGGCACTTATTCCTACAATAATTCCCTGAACGATGTTTATCTGATGGTAGCAAGCGGTTTCTTAGGTTACTTTATGAATAAGCTGGGCTTTTCCATGTCGGCGATTATCATCGGCATTATCTTAGGCGGTATGGCAGAGCAGAACTTTGTCGGCTCGCTGATTATGAGCGACGGCAGCTTTGCTATTTTCTTCCAGCGTCCGCTGTGCCTGTTCTTCCTGGTGGCAGCACTTTTATCACTGCTTTCGCCGCTTTTCGGCAAGCTGTTCAAAAGAAGCTAAATTTTACTTGACAAACTCCCTGCGTTTAGCTAAACTAAGCATATAAAGGGAGTAGCTTGCACGCATGGCGTGTTCACTCTGTCGTCAGTACGATTGCTTTGGCAATCCGGCTTTGTGACTAAGTAGCGAGACTTTGTTGTAATTTTATTGCAGCAATGTCTCGCTTTTTTGTTTTTAGGGACGGCTGCAAATCAAGGAGGAAGAAAATGGAAATAGCTTTACAGTTTGTTTTATTGGCTTTAGGCTTTGTGATGCTCGGTAAGGGTGCGGATTGGTTTGTCGAGGGCGCAGCAGGTATTGCCATGCGCTTTGGCATTCCGCAGCTGGTAATCGGCCTTACTATCGTGGCGATGGGCACCAGCGCACCGGAGGCAGCGGTAAGTATCGCTGCTGCAGTTAAGGGTAATGCGGATATTACCATCGGCAATATCGTCGGCAGTAATATTCTCAACATCCTTGTTATTTTAGGTCTTGCGGCATCTATCGTGCCGATTGCGGTGGCGCGTTCTACCGTACGCATCGAAATCCCCTTCATGATCGGTGTTACCGCACTGCTGTTTTATCAGGGACGCGACAGCAGTATCAGTCTGGCGGACGGCGGCGTGCTCATGGTAGCCTTTGCCGCATATATGATGTATCTGTACACCATGGCGATGAAGAGCAATGTCGACAGTGATCTGGAAGAGCCCGGTTTGCCGCTGGGACGCTGCCTTTTGGGTGCAGTTGGCGGCTTGGCGCTGATTATTGCCGGCAGTAATGTTACCGTTGGCGCAGCAACCTCTATTGCAACCTATGCTGGACTTAGCGAGCGTTTTATCGGACTGACGATTGTGGCCTTGGGCACCTCGCTGCCGGAGCTGTTCACCTCTGTAGCGGCGGCACGCCGCGGTAACGCGGATATTGCCATCGGTAATATCGTCGGCAGCAACATTTTCAATATCCTTTTCGTAGTAGGCTTATCCTCGCTTATCATCGACATTCCCTTCGCATCTGCCTTCAACTTTGATACCTATGTAGCGCTTGGTGCGGCAGTGCTTCTGTGGCTGTGCGTGTTGCGTACTCAGCGCCTGCAACGCTGGGCCGGGGCGCTGATGCTGATGTGCTATGCGGCATATCTGGGGTATATTCTGTAAGCACAGCATTATAATGTAAAAAATTTAACATTTACCCTCCGCAAGCAGTAAAAATCTCTTGCCTGCTTGCGGAATTTATGGTAAAATATTTTGGTGTAAAAATAACACACGCAGGAAAATTCATCTGTTGCTACGTTTTGCCGCGTAGAGAAGAATTATAACCCATTCCTGCGGAGGAAAAAACAGGAGGAAACAAAAAATGGCTATTATCTCTATGAAACAATTACTTGAAGCTGGTGTACACTTTGGTCACCAAACCCGTCGTTGGAACCCTAAAATGGCTCCGTACATCTTCACCGAGCGTAACGGTATCTACATCATCGACCTGCAAAAAACCGTAAAAAAGGTTGACGAAGCTTACAACTTCATCCGTGAGGTTGCTGCTGCTGGCGAAAACATTCTGTTCGTTGGTACCAAAAAACAAGCTCAAGAAGCTATGAAAGAAGAAGCTACCCGCTGCAACATGTTCTTCGTTAACGAGCGTTGGCTGGGCGGCATGCTGACCAACTTCAAAACCATCCAAACCCGTATTGCACGTCTGCGCAAACTGGAAGCTATGGAAGCTGACGGCACCTTCGACCTGCTGCCGAAGAAAGAAGTTATCAGCCTGAAACATGAAATGGAAAAACTGACCAAATACTTGGGCGGTATCAAAGACATGAAAAAACTGCCGGGCGCTATGTTCATCGTTGACCCCCGCAAAGAGCACATCGCTGTTCTGGAAGCTCACAAACTGAACATTCCTATCGTTGCAACCGTTGACACCAACTGCGATCCGGACGAAATCGATCATGTAATCCCTGCAAACGACGACGCTATCCGCGCTGTAAAACTGCTGACTGCTAAAATGGCTGACGCTGTTCTGGAAGGCCGTCAAGGTATGCAAACCGAAGAAGCTGCTGCTGAAGAAGCTCCGGCAACCGAAGAAGCTGAATAATCCTAACGTTAATATATTACATTTTGAGGAGGAATAACTGATGGCTCAAATTACTGCTGCATTAGTTAAAGAACTGCGCGAGCGTACTGGCGCTGGCATGATGGACTGCAAAAAAGCACTGACCGCTGTAGAAGGCGATATGGACAAAGCAATCGACTTCCTGCGTGAAAAAGGCTTGGCTGCTGCTGCTAAAAAAGCCGGCCGTATCGCTGCTGAAGGCGTTGTTGGCTCTTTCGTTAGCGCTGACGGCAAGATCGGTGCAATCGTAGAAGTTAACTGCGAAACCGACTTTGTGGCTAAAACCGACGGCTTCAAAGAACTCGTTAAAAAAATTGCTGCTCATATCGTAGCTACCAAACCGGCTGACGTAGAAGCTCTGCTGGCTTCCGAGCTGGACGGCCAAACCGTTGAAGCTCTGGTAACCGCTAGCGTTGCTAAAATCGGCGAAAAGATTTCCGTTCGTCGTTTCGCTCTGTACGAAGCTCCGGAAGGCGTTGTTGCTGCTTACATCCATGGCGGCGGCAAAATCGGCGTTGTTGTTGAATTAAAAGGCGGCAATGCTGAACTGGGTAAAGACGTTGCAATGCATGTTGCTGCTGCTAACCCGAGCTATCTGGAACGCTCTCAAGTACCGGCTGCTGAGCTGGAACACGAGAAAGAAGTTCTGTCCGAGCAAGCTAAAAACGAAGGCAAACCGGAAAAAATCATCGAGAAGATGGTTATGGGCCGTATCAACAAATACTACAAAGAAGTATGCCTGGTTGACCAAGAGTTCGTTAAAGATCCGGACCAAACCGTTGGCAAACTGGTAAAAGCTGCAGGCGCTGAAGTTCTGGCATTCTCCCGTTTCCAACTGGGCGAAGGCATCGAAAAGAAACAAGAGGACTTCGCTGCAGAGGTTATGTCTCAAATTAAATAATCCGTTTAGTTTGGACTGCAACTGAACATTTAAGGCTATCACAAGCAATTGTGGTAGCCTTTTTTGCACTGCAAAACTTTTAAAAAGTGTAAAATAGTATACATTTTTCTTTCTTGACTATGCTATGGCAAAAGCATATAATAGCAATGTATTTTGTTTTAGCAGTCTAGTAAACTGCTGGGGAGGTTAATGTATAATGAATAAGTTTTTAAAATACGCTCTTGTGGGCGTACTGACAATGTTTGCTCTTGTAGCTGCAGGCTGCGGCGGTTCTAAAGATGACGGCAAGGTAGATATGAATAAGCCGGTTATCGTAGGCGTAAACCCCGGTCCTCATGCTATTATTATGGATAACGTAAAGAAGATTGCCGAGAAAAAGGGCCTGAAGATTGAGGTTAAAGAGTTCAGCGATTTCGTAACTCCTAACTCCGCTCTGGCTTCCGGTGAAATCTGGGCTAACTGCTTCCAGCACGAGCCCTTCCTGAAGGCAACTATGAAGAAGGAGCCTTCCTTCAAGCTGGCTAAAGCCTTCAACACCGCTCTGTTCCCGATTAACATCTATTCTAAAAAATTGAAACCCGGCGACACCATTCCCGACGGTGCAAAAATCGGTATTCCTAACGATCCGACCAACGGCGGCCGTGCCATTCTGCTGCTCGCTGCCAACAACCTGATTAAGGTTAAAGACCCGAAGGATGTTACTACCAGCGTTAAGGATATCACCGAAAATCCGCATCATTTCGAAATTATCGAGCTGGAGGCTGCAGCAATTCCCCGCAGTCTGGATGATCTGACCTGCGCAGCTATCAACACTACCTACGCTATCAGCGCCGGCCTGGACCCTGCCAAGGATCCTATCCTGCGTGAAACCAAGGATTCTCTGTATGTAAACATTGTTGCTGTACAGGAAAAGGACCTGAACGATCCGCGTCTGAAGATTTTCCAGGAAGCATATCAATCTAAGGAAAATGCAGAATTCATCGAGAAGAAATTCCCCGGTTCTGTATACTTAGGCTGGGATAACAAATAATGAGCTCATGGTCAACGTGCAAAACTCCTGCGGGAGCTTTGCCGTTGGCCTTTTGTCTATGCAAAGGTGGTAATTTTATGGATATTCAAGCATATATTAATGAAGTATGGCCCAAGCTGCATGCTCTGGCTGAGCCTGCCTTCAAGGAAGTTAGGACGGCAGCCTTTCTGGCAGATTTTTTGCGTAAGCTAGGTTACGACGTAACAGAAAACGTTGGCAATACTACAGCACTTACCGCTGTGCTCGACAGCGGCAAGCCGGGACCTACGGTAGCAGTGCGCACTGATATGGATTGCCTGCTCTTTAAAAACGAGGACGGTTCGCTGGCGCCTATTCACGCCTGCGGTCATGATGCGCATATGACTATCGCTTTGGGCGTAGCCAAGCTGCTGCAAGAGCAGGGCCTCGCCTGCGGCCGCGTGAAGATTCTTTGCCAGCCTGCGGAGGAAATCGGCAGAGGCGCATTGGCAATGCTGGAAGCAGGCGCACTGGATGATGTGCAGTACGCTTTGGGTTATCATGTAATGCCGAAGGATATGGCACGCAGTGGTCAGATTATAGCGCAGATCAATTGGACGGCCTGCACCCTGATGGAAGGCGAAATCCGTGGGTTGGCAGCGCATGGCTCCCAGCCGCATCTGGGCGTGAACGCTATTGATGCCGGTGCCGCTATCGTGAATGCCATCAACGCACTGCACAGCAACCCGCTTTTGGGCGGCAGCATCAAGACTACCCGCTTTATGGGCGGCGCAGGCTCGCTTAACGCTATCTGTGACAAGGTAAGCATCGGCTTTGACCTGCGCAGTACGTCGAACGCCGAGATGTTGGAGCTGCGCCGCAAGGTAGAAGATATCGTCGTGAATACGGCGAAGGTGTATGGCGCGGAGGCGGACTGTCATATTGTCGGCACCTGCCCGGCGGCGGAGGCTGACCCATCACTGTTGGCGCTGACGCAGGAGGTAATTTCCGCAGAGCTGGGAGCGGGAGGACTGATTCCCGCTGCCAATATTACGGTAGGCGAGGACTTCAACTTCTTCAAGCAGGAGCGTCCGCAGCTGAAAACTGCCAGCCTGGGCATTGGCTGCGACCTGGAGCCGCGTCTGCATGACCGTGATATGCACTTTGACCACAGCGCGCTGGCTAATGCCATCAACGTGCTGACAAATCTTACGCAGCGTATTTTATGCGTAAAGCCGTAAGCATATCCTGAAAAATTATAAAGCAAAAGGCTTCTGCAGTAAGGTGTTGCCAAACTGCGGAAGCCTTAATTTTACGCTTCTTATGCTTCTTCGATTACTGCGGCAATGGCTGCAACAGCCTTATCTTTGAGGCCGGTTGCTTCAATGCAGGGCTTAAAGGTTGCGTCCTTGCAAACTGCCGCCATAGCCTTTTCGCTGCTGCCCTTACCGCTGCTGCCGTAGGTGCAGACAGGGATAACTGTTTTGCCGCTCAGGTCGTTTTCCTCCAGGAAGGTGAGGATGATATTGGGGCAGGTGAACCACCAGATAGGGAACATCACCACAATGGTGTCATAGTCCTGCAGGTTCTGCGGCTTGGCCTTTATCGCAGGACGTGCGTTTTGCAGGTTTTCCAGCTTGGCCTGGCCTACGCAGATAAGATAAGAGGAGGAATATTCTTTTACCGGCTCGATAGCAAAAAGATCGGCACCGGTTTGCTTGGCGGTGTCTTCGGCCAGTTTTTTGGTAATGCCTGTGCGTGTAAAATAGGCGATAAGAGTTTTCTTCATAATGTGAACCTCGCTTTCATATAATAACATTATAACACAATTTTAGACAAAGGCTGAATTTTCTTTACAGTTTTACTGTCAGCTTGTATATTTAGCTGATTTCATGTATAATAAAGTTAGTTTTTTCAAATGGAGGGATGTCGATGAAAAAGTACTTTCTGCCAATAGGCAAACGACAGGAAGAGGTACTGCTCCCCGAGGAGCGCGTTATATATGATATACACGGCAATGAATCCAGCGTCTGCGAGGACGTTGTTGCCGCTACTACCGAAGCAATCCGTAACCCGATCGGTACCAAGCCTCTGCGAGAAATTGTGCATGCAGGCGAAACTGTAACCATTGTCATCAGCGATATCACACGGCTGTGCGGCACGTCCGAATTTCTGCCGGTTATTGTGGCCGAGCTGAACAGTGTGGGCGTAAAGGACGAGGACATCACTGTTATTGTTGCTACCGGTACCCACCGCGGTCATACGCATGAAGAGGATATCACCGTTTGCGGCGAGGAGATGGTACGCCGTCTGAAAATAGTTCAGCATGACTCCCGCAAGAGCGAGGACATGGTACTGCTTGGGCAAACCTCCTTCGGCAATGATGTTGCTATCAGCAAATATGTTGCCAATGCCGACAGAGTTATTCTGACCGGTGCTGTAACGCTGCATCCCTTTGCCGGCTTCGGCGGCGGACGCAAGGCTGTTATGCCGGGCGTAGCGGCATATGACAGCATTATGAAAAACCATTGCATGACTATGTCTCCGGTAGAAGGCGCAGGCTGCAACAAGGCCTGTGACGCAAGTCTGCTCGAGGGCAATCCCATTCATCAGGATATGTATGAATCCTGCAAACTGTTGAATCCGGATTTTCTGGTGAACACTGTGTTTACTCCGGACGGAGAAATCAGCGAGGTTGTTGCAGGCCACTGGTACGAGGCATGGCAGAAAGGCTGTAAGGATTTGCTGGCTATGGCAGGCGTACACATCAAGCAGCTGGCTGATGTAGTAATTGCTTCCGCAGGCGGTTATCCCAAGGATTTGAATCTGTATCAGGCTACCAAGTGCCACATGAACGCACAGTTTGCGGTTAAGCACGGCGGCATCATGATTTTCACTTTGGACTGCCCGGATATTAAGGAGCCTGCTATCTTTACGGATTGCTTCAGCCGTAACGATATGGAGCAGTTTGAAAAGGATATCCGTGCTAATTTCACTATTCCGGCCTTTGTTGCCTTCAAGGCGCGCTGCATTGTCAACGATGTAACCGCTTATCTGGTAACACGTCCCGAGAACTTCGACTTTGTCCGCAAGACAGGTCATATTCCCTGTGCATCCTTGCAGGAGGCCTGGGATATGGCTCAGGAAAAACTTGCAGAGCAGGGCAAAAAGGATTACAATATTACAATTATGGGCCATGCGTCAGCTACGCTGCCTATTTTGGACAAATAAAATATTAAAGAATAATTTGGGGGGAACTTAATTATGAAAACAAGAAAAGTTGGTATTATCGGTTTAGGTCACGTTGGTGCTCACGTTGCATACAGCCTGGCTATTCAGGGCATTGCTGCCGAGCTGGTGCTGGTAGATCCGAAAGAATCCAAGCTGGCTGCCGAGGTACAGGACCTGCGCGACGCAATTCTGTATTGCCCGCATGATGTAAAAATCAACGGCGGTACCTACGCTGACTTGGGCGACTGCGATGCTATTGTAAACTGCATCGGCGATATCGACCTGGTTGCCAGCGGTGACCGTTTGGACGAGCTTACCTTTACCGCAGCACAGGTTAAAGGTTATATCCACAAGGTTATGGCCAGCGGCTTCAACGGCTTCATTGTTAACATCACCAATCCTTGCGATGTTATCACCAACATCCTTTATCGCGAAAGCGGTTTGCCGAAAGGCCATGTAATCGGTACCGGTACCGGTCTGGATACCTCCCGTCTGGTATCTGCTTTATCTCTGCAGACCGGCGTTTCTCCGCAATCCATCAGCGCTTACATGATTGGCGAGCATGGCGCTTCCCAAATGGCTGCATGGTCCTGCGTAAACTTCAACGGCATTCCTTTAAGCTCTCTGGAGCACGAGGATCCTAAATTTGCTTTTGACAAACCGGAGCTGCAAAAACGCGCTATCGGCGGCGGCTGGGTAACCTACAGCGGCAAGCACTGCACCGAATACGGCATCTGCTCTACCGCAGCACGTATGGTACGCTGCATTTTCAACGACGAGCAACGCATTATGCCTGCTTCCATGCTGCTTGACGGCGAATACGGCGAAAAGGATGTCTTTGTAGGCGTTCCCGTACTGTTGGGCAAAAACGGCGCAGAGCGTGTGCTGGAGCTGCCTCTGACTGCTGAGGAGCTGGCAAACTTCCATAAATGCTGCGACGATGTACGTAAGAACATCAAAACCGCAGAAGGCATTGCTCCTGCCGAATGTAAATAATTTTTATAGTATGTCTTTAAAAGGGCAGGCCGACAACGCTGCAGGGCGCTGCTTACGGCCTGCTTTTTTGCTGGTTATGCTACAAAGTTAACAAAAAAAGTGCCTTAGCAAAGATAATAGTTGAAAGTTTTGCCAATGAGTGGTAAAATATTTAGGTGATTCATAGCTATCATCAGTTTTATGGAAAGAGGGTAATATCATGACGCGTATCAATAGAGTTTTGGAGCATATGGCCAAGCTGCAGGTAGACAGTGTCATTATTAAGGATGTTACCACAATCCGTTATCTGACCGGCTTTACAGGAGATTCCAGTCTGCTGTATCTGGACAGACAACAGGGCGTGCTGATTACGGATGGCCGTTATACAGAGCAGGCCAGAAACGAAATGAAGTTCTTCAAGGTGCTGGAGTATACTCCGACAGGTGCGCACAGCATCTGGGCTGCCGCCGCTGATTTGGCAAAGAATGCCCAAGCGCAGGTAGTAGGCTTTGACGGAGCGTATTACAGCTATGATGATTATACTGTGCTGCACGAGCTTTTGGGCGAAACCTACATGCAGAGTATTGATTTCAGCGATATCCGTATGATTAAGGATAAAAAAGAGCTGGACCTGCTGCTGAAGGCTGCCAGCATTGCTGACGAAGCCTTTATCCATCTGCTGGAGGATATCAAGCCTGGCTGTACCGAGCGCAGTCTGGCAGGCCGTCTGGAATACTATATGCGTGCCTTGGGAAGTGAAAAGACTTCCTTTGATACGATTGTAGCCTCCGGCGTACGCAGTGCTTTGCCGCATGGCATGGCATCCGACAAGGTTATCGAGGTCGGTGATTTTATTACCTTTGACTTCGGCGCTGTCTATAAGGGATATCATTCCGATATGACGCGTACCCTGGTAGTGGGTCTGGCAAATTCCTGGCAGCAGGAAATTTATACTATAGTTGAAGAAGCACAGCGCAAGGGCCTGAAGGCTGCCGAAGCAGGCATGACCGGCAGAGAGCTGGACGCTATTGTGCGTGACAGCATTACCGCCTGCGGCTACGGCGATTATTATGTGCATGGAACAGGTCACGGTGTAGGCCTGGAAATCCATGAAATGCCGATGATCAACAAGCGTGGCGCTACGGTGCTGCAGACAGGCATGATCTTCACTATTGAACCCGGTATATACATTCCCGGTAAAGGCGGGGTACGTATAGAAGATACTGTTGTTTTGACAGAGGATGGGGCAAGAGCCTTGAACGGTGTCAAAAAGCAGCTTATTGAAATTGTCTAATATTTAAATTTATAGGAGGGCTTCCAATGATTTCCACAAACGAATTTAAAACCAACGTAACTGTTACTATCGATGGCGACGCTTGGCAGGTTGTTGAATTCCAACACGTAAAACCTGGTAAGGGTGCTGCTTTCGTACGTGCAAAAATGCGTAACCTGTGCACCGGTGCTGTTGTTGAGCGTACCTTCAACGCAGGCGAGCGTCTGCCGAAGGCTCACATCGACCGTCGCGAAATGCAATATCTGTATGAATCCGACGGCATGTATGTATTCATGGATAATGAAACCTACGAACAAACCGAGCTGAGCAAAGAAACTCTGGGCAGCGCACTGAACTTCCTGAAAGAGAACATGGACGTTAAAATCATGATTTATGACAACCGTGTACTGGGCGTTGATCTGCCGAACACTGTAGAACTGACCGTAGTTGAAACCGAACCCGGCATCAAAGGCGATACCGCAACCGGCGGCAGCAAGAACGCTACCATGGATACCGGCTATGTTGTTAAAGTTCCTCTGTTCATCAACGAGGGCGATGTTCTGGCTATCGATACCAGAACCGGCGACTACATTTCCCGCGCTTAATTTTAATTAAGAATTACGCAGCAGCTGCTGCAGGCTTGTTCTGTTACTCACGGTGACGGAACCTGCCTGCGGCAGCTTTTTTTGTATGCATATGTACTTATATTGTACACTGAATTTGTTCAGAATTTACAAAAATAACAAGTGTACTTTTCAAGAGAACAGTGGTATAATATTAGAAGAATTTTGTATGAAGAAAGGGGACACTAGTATGTCTGAAAAATCCACATTCTATTTGGTTCGCGAAGAAATTCTTCCTGAAGCAATTAAAAAAACTATAAAGGTTAAAGAAATCCTCAAACGCGGCGAAATCAAAACTATCAACGAAGCAGTTGAAAAAATGGGCCTGAGCCGCAGTGCTTATTACAAATATAAGGATTTCGTTTTCCCGTTCTATGAAGCAAGCAAGGAAAAAATTATTACCTTGTCCTTACTGCTGGAGCACAAATCCGGTGTGCTGTCCAAGGTCCTGAATACTGTTGCCGACGATTCCGGCAGCATCATGACCATCAACCAGGGCATTCCTCTGCAGGGCGTTGCCAACACCACTATTTCTATCGAAACCAAGCATCTGACGGTAGATCTGGAGGCTCTGCTGGACAAGCTGCGCATGATTGACGGCGTAAAACGTCTGGAAGTTTTAGGTCAGGTATAACCGATTACTTATTTAGGTATTGGAGGGGTACTAAATGAAGGATTTTGTAAATGTTGGTCTGTTGGGCGCCGGCACTGTCGGTGGCGGCGTGCTGAAGGTTTTAGAGAAAAATGCAGAGAAAATAGCCAAAGAGGTAGGCAAGCCGGTAAGAATCACCAAGGTGCTTGACCGCCATGTAGACCGCCTGAAACAGGAATACGGCGATAAATATATTTTCACCGACAACGCTGACGAAGTGCTTGAGGATAAGGATATTGATATTATCGTTGAGCTGCTGGGCCGCGAGCATCCTGCCAAGGAATTTATCGCCAGAGCCTTTGCCAACGGCAAGCATGTTGTTACTGCCAACAAGGACGTTCTGGCCAAATTCGGTGCCGAGCTGTTCCCGCTGGCACATGAGCACAACTGCGACTTTATGTTTGAAGCCAGCGTCTGCGGCGGTATTCCTATCATTGGACCTTTGAAAACCAGTATGGCAGCCAATCAGATTACCTCTATCATGGGTATCGTGAACGGCACCACCAACTATATGCTGTCCAAGATGGCTAACGAACACCTTGATTACGACGAGGTACTGAAGGAAGCGCAGGCCAAGGGCTATGCAGAGTCCGATCCTACTGCCGATGTAGGCGGTCTGGATGCTGCGCGTAAAATCGTTATTCTGGCATCTATCGCCTTCAATACCCGCTTCAATCTGGACGATGTGCAGGTTGAAGGCATTGAAAGCATCGAAGCCTGCGATATCAAATATGCAACTGACCTCGGTTACGCAGTTAAGCTTCTGGCAATCGCCAAGAACGATCCGGAAAACGGTGTCAGCCTGCGTGTTAACCCGACGATGATTCCGCTTTCCCATCCGCTGGCAGGCGTAAACGGCGTGTATAACGCTGTATTCGTCAACGGTGACGCTATCGGTGAGGCAATGTTCCTGGGCCTCGGTGCAGGTCGTCTGCCGACTGCAAGCTCTGTCTGCGGCGATATTATTGATATTGCCCGCAATATGCAGCATCAGTCTACCGGACGCATCAGCTGCACATGCTTTGAGGAAAAACGCCTCTGCCCGCCTGACAAGATGTCCGCACCGGCATATATCCGTCTGCAGGTAGCAGATAAACCGGGCGCACTGGCAGCTATCGCTGCAGCCTTCGGCGCACAGAACGTGAGCCTGCGCAATGTTTTACAGACTAATGATGTTAAGAGCAACAAGGCGGAAATTGTTGTAATTACTCACAGTGTTTCGGAGGCTAATCTGCAGATGGCGCTGCAAATTTTGCGCGTACTGCCGGTAGTAGAAGCAATCAGCTGTGTGATTCGTGTAGAAGACAGCCATTTGGCATAAAGAGGCGGCAACATGAAAAAAGTATTTATCCAGGTTCCCGCAACCTCAGCTAACTGCGGCCCAGGCTTTGATACCCTCGGCCTGGCCTGCAATCTGTATAACGAAGTAAGCTATGAAATAACCGATAAGAAGGGCTTCCAGCTGGAGGTAGAAGGCGAGGGCGCAGATTATCTGAAGCCGTTTGGCCGTAATTTGGCCTTTGCCAGCTTTCTGCGCGTGTGGAACGCCGTAACCGACGGCCAACGCATCGGTCTGAAGGTGAAGATGCTCAACCGCATTCCTATGTCCCGCGGTCTGGGCAGCAGCTCCAGTGCGATTGTTGCCGGTCTGTTTGCAGCCAACGCTTTGTGTGATGACCATTATACCAAGGATGAGCTTCTCGATATCGCTACGGAAATCGAGGGCCACCCGGATAATGTGGCACCGGCGCTGTACGGCGGCTTCACCATCAGCTATATGGAGCAGGAGAAGGCGCATTCTTTGCGTCTGCTGCCTGCCAAGCCATTGAAGTTCATTGCCGTCGTTCCCGACAGCAAGCTGCCTACGTCGCTTGCGCGTCAGGCTATTCCCAAGACTGTACCGCACAAGGACGCAGTATATAACACCTCCAGAGCTTCGCTTTTGGTCGGTGCGCTGCTGAGCGGCAATTATGAGTATCTGGGCATGGCGCTGGATGATAAGCTGCATCAGCCGTACCGTGCGCATCTGATTCCGGGCTTGCCCGACGTTTTTGCGGCTGCCAAAGAGGCAGGCGCATATAACGCTATTATCAGCGGTGCAGGCTCTACGGTGATGGCCTATGCTTCGCCGGAGGCAGACTGTGAGCGCATTGCCAAGGCCATGGTTGATGTGTTTGCGGCCAATAATGAACACGCCTGCTACCATATTCTGGACCTGGATACAGACGGTGTAAAAAAAGTTTAAAATATTTAAAAAAATAGTGTTGACAAAATCCAAATAAACCTGTATAATACTCCTTGTGATTCGGGGCGTGGCTCAGCTTGGTAGAGCGCTTCCTTGGGGTGGAAGAGGTCGTGGGTTCGAATCCCGCCGCTCCGACCAATGTCGGACTTATAGCCTTTACGTTTTAACGTAAAGGCTTTTTTCATGTTTAAAAGGAAGTTGGGGCACGCGAGAAAATATAATAATGCTCTCGATATGAGCTTAGGAAAAACTAATCTTATAAACTTAGAACCGATTTTGGTTCTTTTTATTTGCGTAAATTTACATAAAAATGTGAGAAGTAAGCATTTTATACAATTCGCTTTGCGATACGTCCCCAACAACCCTCATTTTAAAGAAAAATTGTTAGGGAAAAACAATCTGATATGTTATAATATAGAACGTGTAAATATATTTTGCGCAGCTGCCGGGCAGCAGAGGTAAATAAAACTGCTGCTGACGGCATAACAAAGCAATTTGAACAGTAATTGACAGCAAAAGCTGCGAAACATCAGGCCGAAGGCTTACAGCTTGGGAATATAGCTTCCCGACAGCCACGGCATTACTGATTACTGTTATAGCAGAGCGCCTTGCATTCGAAGTAAGGGCTTTTTCATATTATATTGGGAGGTTTTGACCGATGATTCGTACCTTGGAATTCGTCTGCAGTGAATGCGGCGAACATTTTGTGCCCGGAGAAAAATTGTATTATCGTGATAATTACATGAACAACAGCATTCGCGATACCAAATTTATCTGCCCGGAATGTATTGCCCGCTGGCAGCAGAAATGGCAGATTAAAACAGCCAGCTTTCATGAGATTGATTATGTGCTGACAGTTGACCTGGAGCTGGAGGACGGCACAGTCTACAACAACATGGACTGCACGCCGATAGATGAAACCGAAACCGTTGTCCTGGGCGAGGACGTGCCGGTGGAGGCACAGCAGGAGCTGTATAAAATTTATGCAGCCTGGGATAAGGAGCGCAAGGCGCACATCCTGAAGGACTGCACCTTTAAGGATGAATTCATGCGTACTTCCTTCACCTGCGAAACCTACAGCGGTGAACGCTACGAGAACGTTGCCTTCCGCGTAACCATGCGCGGTGAGCTGCAGACGGAAATCCCTGTTCCCAACTACATCAAAATGCAGATTCTTGATGCCTACAAGCTGTACGAGGAGCAGAACGCTGATTATCCGGCAGTAGACGAGCTGGTTTCCGATGAGGATGAAATTGCCAGGATTACCAAAAATTTAAAGAAATAGGAGAGCATATACATAATGACAGAATTGATGGATAAAATTAAGAAACGCCGTACCTTCGCTATTATTTCTCACCCTGACGCAGGTAAAACAACCCTTACCGAAAAGCTGCTGCTTTACGGCGGAGCTATTCACCTGGCAGGCTCTGTAAAGGCTAGAAAGAGCAACAAGCACGCTGTATCCGACTGGATGGAGATTGAAAAGCAGCGTGGTATTTCCGTTACTTCTTCCGTACTGCAATTTGATTACGACGGCTTCCGCGTAAACATTCTGGATACCCCCGGTCACCAGGATTTCTCCGAGGATACCTACCGTACTTTGATGGCTGCCGACAGTGCTGTTATGCTGATTGACGCTGCCAAGGGCGTAGAGCCGCAGACCAAGAAGCTGTTCTGGGTTTGTCACCGCCGCCGTCTGCCTATTTTTACCTTTATCAACAAACTGGACCGCTACGGCCGTAATCCCTTCGACCTGATGGACGAGCTGGAAAAGGTGCTGAACATCCGCGCATATCCGATTAACTGGCCTATCGGTATCGACGGCCATTACAAGGGCGTGTACAACCGTCTGGAAAACACTATCGAGCTGTTCGAGGATGACACCAGCCATGGTGCCAACAAGCTGAAATCCACTACCGGTTCTTTGGACGATCCCAAAATCAAAGAGATGCTGGGCGACGAACTCTACGAAAACCTGTGCAACGATATCGAGCTGCTGGACATGGCAGGCGATGAATTCGATATGGAAAAGGTTAACACCGGCGAGCTGACTCCGATGTTCTTCGGCAGTGCTATGACCAACTTCGGCGTACAGAGCTTCATGGAAAAATTCCTGGAAATGTCTCCCATGCCACAGCCAAGAATGCTGCAAGATGGTACAATATTGTCACCGGAGAACGAAAAATTCTCTGCTTTTGTTTTTAAAATCCAGGCTAATATGAATCCTGCTCACCGTGACAGAATTTCCTTCATGCGTATTTGTTCCGGCGTCTTTGACAAGGGAATGAGCGTTTACCACAAGCAATCCGGTAAGATGGTTAAGCTGGCACAGCCGCAGCAGTTCCTGGCTCAGGAGCGCACAATAGTGGAAAAAGCATATCCAGGTGATATTATCGGCGTTTTTGATCCGGGTATCTTCGGTATCGGTGATTCCCTGAGCGACAGCAGCCTGAAGCTGCAATTTGAAGATTTCCCCGTATTCCCGCCGGAAATTTTTGCCCGCGTACAGCCTAAGGACTCCCTCAAACGCAAGCAGTTTGAAAAGGGCATCATCCAGCTGTCGCAGGAGGGTGCTATTCAGGTATTCCGTCAGGAGGGCGTAGGTCTTGAAAGCTACATCGTCGGCGTTGTCGGCGTACTGCAGCTGGAGGTTCTGGAATACCGTTTGCTTAACGAGTACAGTTCTAAGCTGCTGATGAACCAGCTGCCGTACTCCGTTGCACGTTGGGTATATGCAGAGGATAAGAAGCTGATTGAGAACATTAAAGGCTTGGATAACGGAATGCTTGTTTATGATAAAAAGGACAGACCTGTTATTCTTGTAAATAACGAGTGGTCCCTGAATTGGATTCTGGAACGAAATCCTGGTATTCAGTTCCTGACGGTACCTGCTGATGTGGAGAAAATCTAAAGATAATTACAATTACAAATCAGGAAAAACGCTTTCACTTTTACAGAAAATAGTAGTACTTATTACGCTCGTAGTGTGTATCGCACTGCTGCCGACATCTTTGTTTACGACGCAGAAGGTGGCGCGGGTAATTTATGACCGCGTCAGTATCAACGCCGTAAGCATCAACAACATTCTCTGTAACTCTCCGGAAATTAGGGAGAGCCTGGAGAAGCAGAACAAAATGCCGGAGGATTCCGTAGACAGCTTTATGGCTGCCTTTGTTAACGATGTTGACCATTCGGATGAAGCGGGCGTAGCGATTTATGATAAGAACCGCCATCTGCGCGTGTTGTATAACCCAGGCAAGCTGCCTGACTTTGAGCATAGTGCGCGTAATCTGGTTGACAAATATGAGGGACGCAACAATATTTCCTATAAGGAAAACTATGCGATTCCCAATAAGGCCATAGGCTTTGTCAAAGACGACAATAAAAAAACCATCGGTTATGTTGTTACCGGTTATTCCGATGAAATCGTTAATAATTCTACAATAGATGCAGTTTTATTCTTGCTGTCTATGACGCTGCTTGGCCTGATTGTCGGCATCTGGGGAGCAATTTATCTGGCACAGAGGATTAAACGTGTTCTTTTCGGCTATGAGCCGGAAGAAATCGCCAGAATGCTGCAGGAGCGCGACGTTATTCTTAACTCTGTACGTGAAGGCATTATCAATATCAACAGCAACGGCTGCATTACGCTTGTCAATTCCGAGGCCCAATTGCTTTTGAAGCAAGCAGGTATTGAAGGAGTTAATGAACTATTTGGAAAATCTGCAAAAGATGTCTTGAAACGTGTGCCGTTGGATGATATTATAAAAGAAGGTAAAACTTTAGTTGATGCCAGTGTCAAGATGGGTAATACTGTCTTTATTATTACTGCAGTACCGTTACTGGATGATAAGAACATTATCGGTGCCGTAATTACCTTCCGCAAAAAATCTGTAGTAGAAGAGATGGCTAACCAGCTGACAGGCTTTAAAAATTATGCTACTGCTTTAAGAGCGCAGACACATGAGTTTATGAACAAAATGCATGTGATTATGGGCCTGATAGATATGAAGGCCTATGACGAGCTGAAGAATTTTACGCAGGAAATTGCCTATAACAGACAATCTGAGGTTTCTTATGTAGTAACCCGCCTGAAAGACATTACATTATCAGGCTTTATACTCGGTAAAATAAGCCGCAGCCGTGAACTTGATATCGACTTTTCTCTGACAGAGGAAAGCGAGCTGCACAGCGAACTGGATGTGCCTTCGGTACATGATATTGTACTGATTGCCGGCAATATTATTGAAAACGCCTTTGATGCGTTGAAGAATTTTGACGGTGAACGCATCGTTAATCTCTCGATTCTGGATTTTGACCGCGAAATTGTTATCGTCGTGGAGGATTCCGGACCCGGTATGAGTGACGAGATACGCGAGCATATCTTCCAGCGCGGCTTCAGCAGCAAGTGCGAAAGCGGTCATGGCTTTGGCTTATATCTGGTTAAGCAAAGCATCAATAACCTTAATGGCACCATTACTGTGGAGTCTGCTCCGGGTGAGGGCACTACTTTTACCGTAAGGCTTCCGACCAGGAAAGAGGGGGATTAAGATGATTAACGTGTTAGTTGTAGAAGATGACCCGATGGTTGCCCAATTACATGAGCACTATCTTAGCCAGATCAAGGGGTTTCAGCTGTGCGATATTGCCGGCAACGGAGATACTGCACTGAAGCTGCTGCGTCAGAACAAATACGATTTAATCATTCTTGATGTCTTTATGCCTACTATGGATGGTTTACAGCTTTTGGCTAAAATACGCGAGAATGGTTATGATGTAGATGTCATCATCGTTTCGGCAGCAAACGATAAGGATAAAATTAAGCTGGCGCTGCGTTTAGGCGCTGTTGATTATATTATCAAGCCCTTTGAGTTTGAACGCTTTAACCTTGCGCTGAACAATTATCTGAAGCGTTATCAGATTGTTGAGGAGCAGGGCATCATTAAGCAGGCTGACCTTGATACTACTATTATGCGTCAGGAAAATCAGGTTGCGGTAACTTTGCCTAAGGGACTTGATAAAAACACCTTAGGCACTGTTTGGGATTGTATCTGTGGTATTGACGGCATGTTTACTACCGAAGAGGTGGCAGGCATGGTGGGAATCTCCCGCGTTTCTATCCGTAAATATCTGGAGTTTTTGAAATCCCTGCATCTGCTGAAGCTGGATCTGCACCGCGGCAGCGTTGGCAGACCGGTCTACAAGTATCTGTGCCTTGACAAGCAGAGCGATGTGCTGAAGGCATATATACAGTAAAGCAATTCAGGTGAACCCTCGGCAGTATTTGTCTGAGGGTTCGCTTTTTCTTATACAGATTTGAAATAATCGTTAAAGTAGTGTACAATAGTAGTATTATTATGCAGAAAAGAGGGGGCAAAACATATGCAAGACCCGATTAAAATATTAGGCGTGCCTATACACGCAATGACTATGCAGGAGGCAGTGAAAACGCTTGAAGAAAGAATGCTCGCCAAGGAGCAGACTTTTGTTGTTACCGCAAATGCCGAAATCATCATGATGTGCCAGGAAAACGCAGAATACAAAAAAATAATCTGCGAGGATGCGGAGCTGGTGCTGCCTGACGGTGCCGGTGCCGTGTGGGCAGGCAGACACCTTGGCTACAAGGTGCCGGAGCGTGTAGCAGGCTTTGACCTGTACAACGAGCTTTTGGATTTATCGGCGCACAAGGGCTACAAGGCGTACTTCTTTGGCGGTAGCCCTGGCGTTGCCGAAGCTGCGAAGGCGAAGGCCGAGGAACTTTATCCGGGAGTACAGGTAGTAGGCTGCCACAACGGTTACTTTAAGGATGAGGATGTGCCGCAGATTATTGCGGATATCAACGCCAGCGGCGCAGACATGCTTTTCGTTGCCTTGGGCGCACCCAAGCAGGAAAAATGGCTGGTGGCACACCGCGCGGAGCTGAACGCAAAAATTCTGATGGGCATCGGCGGCAGCTTTGACGTACTCGCCGGCAAAATGGAGCGCGCACCGAAATGGATGCAGGATGCTTCCTTGGAATGGGCCTTCCGCCTGTACAAGCAGCCCAGCCGTTTTATGCGTATGATGGCGCTGCCTAAGTTTGTTATCAAGGTAATGGCATCCAAGTTCTGATATAGACTGAAAAATACTGTGCTTGCCGAAAGTGCTAAGAATTTTACACTTATGTAGACAAAAGCAGGTTGGTGTATTATAATAAAGTGATGGAAGTAGCATTCCATCACTTTTTATGTCTGCGAAAAAACAGACTGCACAGTCAGTTCAAGGTTGTTTGCTGATATGAAGTTTTAGATTAAAAGAAATATTCGCAGGAAAGCGAGGCTTTATATGTTTATTGTAAAAGATGGTTATATTTATGTTGGTGTTTCTTTGTTGTTGGCTGCAATAGTATATTATTTCTTCGGCGCTGTGTGGGCCGTAATCCCCGTAGTGCTGGCGTTATACTTTGCCTACTTCTTCCGCGATTTTCACCGCGTTACGCCTTATGATCCCAACATCCTGTATTCGCCTGCAGACGGTACGGTAATGGGCGTAGATGAAATTTTTGATGATGAGTATCTCAACGAGCCTGCGACTAAGGTAACTATCTTCCTTTCCGTATTCAACGTACACACCAACCGTGCGCCGCTCGACGGTGAAATCAAATATCAGCGCTATACCTGCGGTCAGTTCGTGCCTGCGTATGAGAAAAACGCTTCTTTTGAAAACGAGCGTCATGCTATCGGTATGGATAACGGCCGTATGCGCTTCTTGGTAATCCAGATTGCCGGTCTGCTGGCACGCCGCATCGTTTCCTGGGTAACTGTAGGCACCAAGCTCCAACAGGGCGAAACCTACGGCATGATCAAATTCGGCTCCAGCACGGAGCTGGTTGTGCCCAGAAATGTTGAAATCGCCGTTAAGAAGGGTGATAAGGTTGTTGGCGGTATTACCGTAGTGGGGAGGGTTAAAGAATAATGAACTGGCGTCGTCTGATTCCGAACAGCATCAGCTCTGCGAGCCTTATTTTCGGTGTGCTGTCTATCTTTAAAACTATCGAGGGTGATTTCTTCCTTGCCCCCGTTTTCATCGTAATCGCTGTACTTTTTGACTCTATGGATGGCCGTGCTGCCCGCGCTCTCGGCGTTGGCGGCGGTGACTTCGGCAAAGAGATGGATTCTCTTTGCGACATGTGCTCCTTCGGCGTTGCGCCTGCCATCATGATTTATATGTATGGTCTGCAGGATTTGGGCCTTGTAGGTCAGGTTATTGCTGCACTCTTTGCTGTCGGCGGCTGCCTGCGTCTGGCACGCTTCAACTGCAACACCGGTGTTGTACACGGTTATTTCCAGGGCATGCCTATTCCGGCTGGTGCCTGCTTCTTGGCAACATATGTTGTTTCCGGTTATCAGTTTGCTCCGGCTGTGCTGGCAGCAGTTACTCTGGTAATTGCCTGCATCATGTACAGCGAGGTTAAATTCCCGGATTTCAAGGGAAAGGGCAATCCTATGTATCGCCTGCCTGTAATCATTGCCGTAATTGTCGGTGCCGTAATGCTGTACGAGCGTCCCGGTGCGTGGCCGTTTGTAGCAATGTTCACCTATACGCTGGCAGGCATTGTAAACCATGTTTACCGTGCTCTTACAGGTAAGAACAAATAATTTGCCGTTAGGGGAGTAAAGGAGATTTTTGATGTATACAGCTTTTGATATAATCATGATACCTTTGCAGCTATTGATTATATTTTTTACGCTCTACTACTTTTTTGTTTCTTGGTTCGGCCTGTTCGGCAAGAAGAAGGAAGTTAAGATATATAATGAAAGCAAAACCTTTGCCTTGATTGCCTGCGCGCATAACGAGGAACGTGTTATTGCTCAATTAGTAGATAACCTGCGCCGTCTGAATTACAATGACGCTTTATATGATATCTATGTTGTTGCGGACAACTGCTCGGACAAAACAGCGGAGGTTGCACGCAAGGCCGGCGCGCTGGTGCATGAGCGCTTCAGCGAAACCGGTAAGGGCAAGGGCTTTGCCCTCGCGTGGATGTTCGACAGACTGTTCAAGCTGGATAAGAAATATGATGCGGTTTGCGTTTTCGATGCCGATAACTTGGTGCATCCCAACTTCCTGCAGGAGATGAACAGCCGTCTGTGCAACGGCGAACGCATTATCCAAGGCTATATGGATGCCAAAAACCCGACTGATACCTGGGTAAGCGGCGTATTTGCAATTTCCTTCTGGATTGTTAACCATGTATGGAGCCTGGCAAAGTACAACATGGGCCTTTCCTGCTGCCTTGGCGGTACCGGCATGTGCTTTGACACCGAGGTGCTGAAGCGTTACGGCTGGCGTGCAACCTGCCTGACCGAGGATATGGAGTTCACCATTCAGGCAATGATGGAAGGCATTCCTACAACCTGGGCGCATGATGCAATCATTTATGATGAAAAGCCGCTGACCTTCAAGCAGACCTGGAACCAGCGTAAGCGTTGGTCGCAGGGCCACTTTGACGTTGCGGACCGCTATCTCATCCCGATGATCAAAAAAGCAATCAAGACACGCAATATCGTCATGCTGGACTGCTCTGTGAACCTCATTCAGCCGTACTTCCTGATGATTTCCACGTTCTTTGTGCTTTGCAGCTATATTTATAACTTCTATCCGTTCTACACCAATATCCTGTATACCATTATTCCGGTAGAGGTTTGGACTCTGGTTGGTATCGGCCAGTATATTTTCCCGGTAGCGGTACTGTGGAAAATCCGCGCTTCCTTCAAGTCCTGGATGTATCTGCTGCTTTATCCGCTGTTTATTTACAGCTGGATTCCTATTACAGCCCTTGGCTGGTGGCACCGCCACGACCATGAGTGGAGCCATACGCTGCATACCCGCGGCATCAGCTTCGACGATGTAATTATTCCCGAGGACGCAGTAAACGACGGTCCTAAGGAAGTAGTCTTTGCGAAAAAGGACGAAAAATAAGCTTTATAAGCACTTCTGCGTAAGCGGGAGTGCTTTTTTAGTGCGCAAAGGCAGGTAAACATGATATAATAAATTTATTGTGCTTATGCAAATTTTATGAAGATGAGCTAAAAGAGCGGAGAGGATATGAAGATGCAGATTAAGGGAATACTTTTTGATTTTGACGGCACTATTGCCAATACCATAGATTTGATTATTGCCACCTTTGAGCACACCTGCCGGGAGGTGCTTGGCTTTACTCCGGAGCGCGAGAAGATTGTCGCTACCTTCGGCCTGCCGTTGCCGGAGGCAATGATTGCGCTTTCCGGTAAGCCGGAGCTGGTGGAGACTATGCGCGACGCTTACAGAGAATATAATAACGCGCATCACGATGATATGATTCGTTCTATCCCTGGCGTGAAGGAAACACTGGAGCAGCTGAAGGCGCAGGGCATTAAGCTGGCGGTGGTTACCTCTAAGAAGCCGCCGATGCTGCGCCGTGGGCTGGACTGCCTGCAGCTGACGCCGTATTTTGATGCGACTGTTGCCCTGGGCGATACAAAGGAGAGCAAACCGCATCCTGAGCCGATGCTGGCGGCGTGTGCCAAGCTGGGAGTGAAGCCGGAGGAGTGCCTGTGCGTCGGCGACAGTCCCTTCGATTTGCAGAGCGGACGTAGTGCGGGGGCGAAAACCGTTGCCGTGCGCTATACCGCCTTTGGTTGGGAGAAGCTGCTGGAGGAGGGCAGGCCGGATTTTGTGATTGCAAGCCCGCAGGAGCTGCTGGAGCTTGTAGGGAAAGCAAAATAAAGTCAGATAAACAGATTAAGCACTTTTGCGGTTAATGCGAGAGTGCTTTTTCTTTACTCTTTAAATTATGCCTTATTTATGGTATTATATAATAGAAAAAGTGTGGAGAATCTGCATAGATATTATGCGTAATAACATACTTCAGCAAACAGTTTTCATTATCACATTTAACTATAAAGGAGGCAAAGCATATGCGTAAAATTGCTATCATTGGCGGAACCGGTATTGATAATCCCGATACCCTGAAGGGATTCGAAAAAAAGATTATAGAAACACCGTTTGGTAAAGCATTGTGCAACATCGGCACAATTAGCGGTAATCAGGTTGTTTTCGTGAGCCGTCACGGAGTAGATCATTCCGTGCCGCCACACAAGGTAAACTATCGTGCCAACATCTGGGCGATGAAGAGCCTGGGAACTGAGGAGATTTTTGCTACTACCGCAGTCGGTTCCCTCAACCCGGAGATGAAGGCAGGTCACTTCGTAGTTTGCGACAACGTGCTGGACTTCACCAAGAGCCGCATCAACACCTTCTACGATTCCCCCGAGCGTGGTGTAGCGCACTGCGATTTCACCTATCCGTATTGCCCGACTCTGCGCGAGAAGGTTATCAAATGCCTGGAGAAAACGGATATTACCTTCCATAAGCACGGTGTTTATGTTTGTACCGAAGGCCCGCGCTTTGAAAGTGCTGCCGAAATCAAGATGTTCGCTATGATGGGCGGTGACCTGGTTGGCATGACCAATATGCCTGAGTCTATTCTGGCGCGTGAGGCAGAGATGTGCTACACCAACTGCTCCATCGTTACCAATATGGCAGCCGGTATTTCCCCGACACCGCTTTCCCATAAAGAGGTTTGCGACGCTATGGCACTCAGCATTAAGAATATGGAAAAGCTGATTCTGTCCTTCATCGCTTATGAAGAGCCGACTGAGGCGAAGTGCAACTGCCATCACGCTATGCAGGAGTTTGGCGGCTTTAAGCTGTAAGAGGTTGTTATGGTAGAAACTATGCGTTGGGAGCAGGGGAGCCTGGTGCTGCTGGACCAGACTCTGCTGCCGCAAAAGATAGAATGGATTACCTGCGTGGATTACAAGCGCGTGAAAGTGGCGATTGAACGCTTGGAGGTGCGCGGTGCACCGGCCATCGGCGCTGCCGCTGCCTTCGCTATGGTGCTTGGTGCGCGCGAGGTCGCGGACAAGCCGGACTTTTTGGGTGCGCTGGATGCTGTGCGCGCAGATCTGATTACTGCGCGTCCGACGGCGGTAAACCTGGCGTGGGCGGCAAATCTGCAATACGCGCTGGCTGTGCGCCTGAACGGCGAGGACAAGTCACCTGCGGCGATTATCAAGGCGCTGGAGGAGAAGGCCGAGCAGATTTATGCGGACGATATCACCATGAATAAGCGTATGGGCGAATACGGCGCTGCTGTGCTGCCTGACGCTGCCGTAGTGCTAACGCACTGCAACGCAGGCGCACTGGCAACCTGCGGTTGGGGCACAGCGCTGGGCGTTATCCGCAGTGCCTACGCGCAGGGCAAGCTGAAGATGGTTTATGCCGACGAAACACGTCCGCTGCTGCAGGGTGCGCGCTTAACGGCGTTTGAGCTGTTTGAGGACGGCATCCCGGTTACGCTGATTACCGATAATATGGCAGCGTGGACCATGCGCACGAAGGGTGTGAACGCTGTTGTTGTCGGTGCCGACAGAATTGCGGCCAACGGCGACACGGCGAACAAGATCGGCACCTATGGCGTAGCACTGGCGGCGAAGGCACATGGGATTCCGTTTTATATCGCCGCGCCGACGAGTACCTTTGATTTTTCCATTGCTACAGGTGCGCAGATTCCTATTGAGGAGCGCAAGGCCGACGAGGTACGTCATTTCCGCAGCGAGCAGACTGCGCCTGAGGGCGTAGCAGTGTTTAACCCTGCGTTTGACGTGACACCGGCAGAGCTTATTACCGGCATTATTACCGAGCATGGCGTACTCAAAGCGCCGTATACAGAAAGTATTAAGAAATTGCAGGCTCTTTTACAAGACTAAAGAGCATATATTAAAGGAGGATTTTTAGATTTATGCAAAGCATTATTAAAGACATCAAATTGGCACCGTTAGGTCATCAACGTATCGCGTGGGCAAAGGAATATATGCCTCTGCTGAACCATCTGAACGATGAATACAGCAAAACTAAGCCTTTCCAAGGAATCAACATGGTTGTAACCATTCACCTGGAAGCAAAAACCGCTTATCTGGCACTCGTGCTGAAGAACGCAGGCGCTAATGTTGTTGTTACCGGCAGCAACCCGCTTTCCACTCAGGACGAAATTGCCGCAGCACTGGTTGACAGCGGCGTTACCGTTTTCGCAACCCATGGCTGCACCAACGAAGAATATGATACGTATCTGCGCGAGGCTTTGAAGAGCGAACCGCAGCTGATTATTGATGACGGCGGCGATTTGGTTAATATGCTGCACGGCGAACGTCGTGACCTGATTCCTAACCTGATGGGCGGCAGCGAGGAAACCACCACCGGCGTACATCGTCTGAAGGCTCTGGCTGCAGCAGGTCATCTGGCATTCCCGATGATTGCCGTTAATGATGCTTACTGCAAGTATCTGTTTGATAACCGTTACGGTACCGGCCAATCCTCCTGGGATGGCATCATGCGTACCACCAACATGTCCGTAGCAGGCAGAACTGTTGTTGTTGCAGGCTATGGCTGGTGCGGTAAGGGCGTTGCTATGCGTGCCAAAGGCTTGGGCGCTAACGTTATCGTTACCGAGGTTGATCCGATTAAAGGTATTGAAGCAGTATTTGACGGCTTCCGCGTTATGCCGATGCAGGAGGCTGCAAAACACGGCGATATCTTTGTAACCGTAACCGGCTGCAAGGACGTAATCACCAAACCGCATATGGAGGTTATGAAGAACGGCGCTGTTATGTGCAACGCAGGCCACTTCGACGTAGAAATCAACAAACATCATCTGGAGGAGCTTTCCGTAGTTGCTCCGTATGAAGTACGCAAAAATATCATGACCTACACCATGGCTGACGGACGTAAGCTGAACCTGCTGGGCGAAGGCCGTCTGGTTAACCTTGCTTGCGGCGACGGTCACCCGATTGAAATCATGGACCTGTCCTTCGCTATGCAGTTCCTGGCTATGAAATATCTGCTCGACCATAAGGGAGCAATGGAAAACAAACTGTATGTATTGCCGGAAGAGCTGAACACCGAAATCGCTGCTCTGAAGCTGCAGGCTATGGGCGCAGGCATCGACACCCTGAGCGAAGAGCAGAAGGCATATCTGGCTGCCGAATAATCATGGAAACGCAGTTATTTGCTAAAGAAAGTGCATGTGCCGCCATTGTGGAAACAGGCCATGCGCTGATTGAAAAAAAGCTCGTCGCAGGTTCTTGGGGCAACATTAGCTGCCGTATTGACGCGCAGAATATTGCTATCACACCCTCCGGCCACGGTTATGAAACGCTGATGCCTGAGGACGTTGTCATTATCAACCGTGATGGCGAAGTTGTTGAAGGCAAGCACATTCCTTCTTCCGAACTGAAGGTGCACACCGCCATTTACAACGCCTATCCCGAGGCAGGTGCCGTAATCCATACGCATAGCATTTATGCCAGTGCGCTTGCGGCTATGCATCAGGGAGTGCCGGCGATTATCGAGGATATCGTGCAGATTATCGGCGGCAGGGTGGAGTGCGCTGAGTACGCTCTTTGCGGTACGCAGGAGCTGGCGGAGAACACCGTGCGCGCGCTGAACGGCAAAAAGGCTGTGCTGCTGGCCAACCATGGCGCTGTGTGCTGGGGCAAGAACCTGGCAGAGGCACTGCTTGCTGCCGAAATTCTGGAAAAGGCGGCGCAGATTGCCGTAATCTGTGCAGGCACCGGCAACAAGGTGTACGAGCTGAGCTGTGAGGACGTGGATGTGATGCATGATTTTTATGAAAAGCATTACTCCAAACGTCAGCAGGGCGAGGAGTAGAAAACAATAATATCACTGTCATCTGCCTCCCTAAGCATTAAACAGGGAGGCAGGACTTAATTTATACCAAGGAAGTGAAATCTTTTGGCTAAGCTACTGATTAAGAATATCGAGCTTCTGCATACTCCGAACGGTGAAATGCAGAACATCGCCGTTGAAGATAATAAGATTGTTTATGTAGGCAAGGACGTGCCTGCAGACTTTGCTGCCGACGAAATCGTGGACGGCAAGGGCAAGCTGGCTACCGCCGGCATGGTCAACACCCACGGCCACGTTTCTATGACACTGTTGCGCAGCTATGCGGATGATATGGCGCTTATGGATTGGCTGCAAAACAAAATCTGGCCGATTGAGGACAAGATGGATGCCAATGACATCTACTGGGGCGCAATGCTGGGCATCGTAGAAATGCTGAAGGGCGGTACTACCTGCTTTGCCGATATGTACGCATTCATGGAGGACGTTGCGCGTGCCTGCGCCGAAACCGGTATCCGCGCTAATCTCAGCCGCGGCCTGATCGGCGTAGCGCCGGACAAGGACGTAAAGCTGGCTGAAAACACTGTGCTGGCGAAGAACTGGCAGGGCTACGACAACGGCCGTATCCGCATCACCTACGGTCCGCACGCTCCTTATACCTGCCCAGTAGATTATCTGGAAAAGGTTATTGCCGAGGCTGCTGCCAACAAGGCAGAAATCCAGATGCATCTGTGCGAAACTAAATTTGAGGTTGATACCGTTGTCAAAGAGCATGGCATGACGCCGATTCAGCTGATGGATAAGCTGGGCATGTTTGAGCTTGGTACCATTGCTGCACACTGTGTACACCTGACAGACGAGGATATGGATATCATGGCTGCCAAGCACGTGCGTGTAGCACACAACCCGCAGAGCAACCTGAAGCTGGCAAGTGGTATCGCACCGGTAGCGGCAATGCTGAACAAGGGCATTTGCGTTGGCCTGGGCACGGACGGCGCATCCAGCAACAACAATCTGGATATGCTGGAGGAATGCCGTGCTGCCGCAATGCTGCATAAGGCAACAACCTTTGATCCGCTCGTTGTTCCTGCTAAAAAAGCGTGGGAGATGGCAACCGTTGACGGTGCCAAAACTTTGGGCTTTGCCGATACTGGACTTTTGGAGGCAGGTCAGCAGGCAGATATCGTACTGTGGGATATGCATAAGCCTTACTGGTATCCGCGTCACAATAAGCTGTCCCAGCTGGTTTATGCAGCAAGCAGCACCGACGCCGACACTGTTTTCGTAGCAGGCAAAAAGGTTGTGGAAGCTGGCAAGCTGCTGACCTTTGACGAAGAAAAGATTTATGCGGAAGCTGAGGCTTGCACCAGAAAGCTTTTGAATAAATAGCAATTAGCAGCAAAAGGAGAAAAGCAAGAAAATGGCTAAAATCATTACCAAAACAAATTTAGCACCTGCTGTTTACGAGTTCGTCGTAGACGCGCCGCTGGTGGCACACAAATGCCATCCGGGACAGTTTGTTATCATCCGCACTGACGAATACAGCGAACGTATTCCTCTGACTATTGCGGATTTTGACCGTGAAAAAGGCTATATCACCTTAATTGTGCAGGCTGTGGGCAACACCACCAAGCACTTGTGCGACACCTTTAACGAGGGTGACGATATTCTCGACGTAGTAGGTCCTCTGGGACATCCTTCCGAGATGGGCAAGTTCGGTACTGTTGTAGTAGTTGGCGGCGGCATCGGCGTTGCGCCTGTTTATCCCATCGCGCGTGCATATCACGAGCTGGGCAACAAGGTTATCTCCATCATCGGTGCGCGCGACAAGGATCTGGTAATCTGGCAGGATAAAATGGCTGCTATCAGCGACGAGCTGATTTTGACCACCGATAACGGCAGTGCAGGCCGCAAGGGCTTTGTAACCGACCCGCTGCGTGAAATGCTGGAGGCAGGCGAAAAGGTTGACCTGGTATTGGCCATCGGCCCTGTTATCATGATGAAAAACGTGGCAGCGACCACCAAACCGTTCGGCGTTAAAACTACGGCCAGCCTCAACACCATCATGGTAGACGGCACCGGCATGTGCGGCGGCTGCCGTGTAATGGTTGGCGGCGAGAACAAATTTGCCTGTGTAGACGGACCGGAGTTTGATGCTCACGAGGTAGATTTTGCGAACCTGGTAATGCGTCAGCAGATGTACAAGGACCAGGAAGCACTGGAATATAGCTGTGGAGGTCATTGCAAATGCGTGGAGGAATGAGAAATGCTATGCCGGAACAGCCGGCTGATGTGCGTAACAAAAACTTTCAGGAGGTAGCACTTGGCTACACTAAGGAAATGGCGGTAGACGAGGCACAGCGTTGCCTAAACTGCCCCAAACCGCGTTGTGTAGGCAGCTGCCCGGTTAATATTGATATTCCTAAGTTTATCCATGAGGTTGCACAGGAAAACTTTGCCGAGGCTTATAAAATCCTTAAGCAAAAGAGCACACTGCCTGCTGTCTGCGGCCGTGTCTGCCCGCAGGAAAACCAGTGCGAGGGCAAATGTGTGCTGGGTATCAAGGGCGAGCCTGTCGCTATCGGCCGCTTGGAGCGCTTTGTTGCCGACTATGAGCGTGAGCATGGTTTGGATAACGATGTGGAAGCTCCGGCAGAACGCAAAGGCAAGAAGGTTGCCGTAGTAGGCAGCGGCCCCAGCGGCCTGACCTGTGCCGGCGATTTAGCAAAAATGGGCTATGATGTAACTATGTACGAAGCGCTGCATGCTGCCGGCGGCGTGCTGATGTACGGCATTCCGCAGTTCCGTCTGCCGAAGGAAATCGTACAGCATGAAATCTCCGCACTGAAAAAGCTGGGCGTAAAGATTGTAGTTGACGCTGTTATCGGCCGCACCTTCACTATCAAGGAGCTGATGGAGGAGGAAGGCTTCAGCGCTGTTTACGTTGGTACCGGCGCCGGTCTGCCGCACTTTATGCAGATTGACGGCGAAAACCTCAACGGCGTATATTCCGCCAACGAATTTTTGACGCGTGTAAACCTGATGAAGGCTTATGAATTCCCGAACTACGCTACACCTGTATACGTTGGCAAGAAGGCTGCTATCGTTGGCGCAGGCAACGTAGCTATGGACGCAGCGCGTACTGCGAAGCGCCTTGGCGCGGAGCAGGTATATATCGTGTACCGCCGCAGCGAGGAAGAAATGCCCGCGCGTAAGGAAGAAATCGGCCATGCTAAGGAAGAAGGCATTGAGCTGCGCCTGCTGAACAATCCGGTTGCTATTCTGGGCGATGAAAAAGGCTGGGTTAACGGCCTGAAGTGTATTAAGATGGAGCTGGGCGAAGCGGATGCCAGCGGCCGTCGCAGCCCTGTAGCTATCGCAGGTAGCGAGTATGTGCTCGACGTTGACATGGTAGTTATGGCTATTGGCCAGGGCCCGAACCCGCTGATTAAGCAGACTACACCTGATCTGGAGGTCAACAAGCGCGGTAACATCGTTGCTGACGAGGCAGGTGCTACCTCTATTGCGGGCGTATTCGCCGGTGGCGATATCGTAACCGGTGCTGCAACCGTAATCAGCGCTATGGGCGCAGGCAAGAAGGCTGCAGCTGCTATTGACGAGTACCTGAGCAAGTAAGGGGAAAGCCGGCGCTGTTGCATAATTTAATATGAAATAAGCGTAAAATCCTATTGCAGATGTTCTGAGTTAGTCTGCAATAGGATTTTATTTATATACATTGTTGTAGTTTTAAAAATAATTTGAACGATTATAAAAAATTCTTCCACTCAACTCATACAATCTTGTCTCACATTAAATCACTCGAAAATCTGAGCCTTTCATTATAAATAATGAAACATTCAAAAGAATAAAAATGCAGATTCTTTACAAAACGATTTCTATGAAAAAACATTTGCTTTTAACGCAACAAAATAATATAATGTAGCTAACTTCACCATAAGAACAAAGGAGTGCAGCAAATGGGATGGTTTAGTTCAAACAAAAATCCTGAAACAGATTATGATTCTATTGTTACAACAACCGGCGACTTAAAAGAAGAATATTCTATTATGGGAATCATTTTCTCAGTTGGTTCTTTAGGAGACAGTACGCAAGATTGGGAAGTTGAACTCATTAAACTGAAAACCAAGGCTTTAGCAATGAAAGGTCATGCTATAATTTACGTCAAAGCAATTAGCGACGGGAAATATAGTAGATTAATGGGTACAGTAGTACAATTCATTTGATATAAAAGAGGCTGGGATAGAATCTGGTATCTTTGTTTTTAAATATGCTTAAAATAAAAAACACACCTTTTTAGGTGTATTCTCAAAAATTAAGTATTATGTTATAATACATTTTGAGACAACTGGTAGTCGGTTTTCTTACTCCCTAGCGAGTGGGGGTGATGTTATGGCTGTTTTCGAAGCGTTATCTCTGATGATTGCTTTCGCAACTCTGGTCGTGCTGATCCTTACGTATCGTAAGTAATTACGGCATGAAAAAAACCGCCTAGCGGTAAGACGGTTTCTTTCTAACTTTTAAACAATGAGGAGAACCGGCTTTCCACAACCAGTTGTCTCTTTATGTTTATTATACGTTTTATCTTGTTTTTTGTCAAACCTGAAGGGTTTGCGGATGGTGTTTTGGATTTTACTGTGGTTTAATGGCAACCTTAATCCCAAAAATAAAACACATACCCTAAGAAACCTGCTAATATTTTAGGCAATTTGCTTACTCTCCTTTGCCATTTCCCACATAAGTAAAAGATTATCCGCTACAAAACTCTCAATCCAATAAATCTCGTCCTCACTAAAGCCAAAAGCCTTGATAAACTTTTTGTCAGGCATAATAATTTCAGCGAAATCAAAACCATTATTATTGTTGGGACGTTCAAATCTTACGCAAATATATTCCTTGTATTCTTCATCTATAATGTAGCTGGTAGTGACTGTAATGCCGTTGAACATGCAGTAGTAATGCTTGTTGGTACACATAGGCGCACAACTCCTTTCAATGAGCTTATTTAATTATATTATAGCGTAGCAGGGGTGAATAGTAAATAGAAGAATACTCCCCCATCACCTCCACACTTAATTCACAATAGTTTTATATTTTCTTTTAGTAACCTATGCTATAATATGCTTAGAAAGTGTAAATGAGGTGATTATCATGCGTAAATTTACAGCCTTACTATTAGCTGCCTTAGTGCTTGTAGGCGCTAACATAGCTCTTGCTGATAAAACCATAACCTTAGACAAGGATACCAAGCTGGTGCCGCAGGGCTGGACGGTAGCGGACGATATCAAGTTCAAGAAGAATACTGTTGTAAAGCTCAATGATGACGGTCAGGTAATCGAGGGCGTGCTGGCGAGTGCCACCTATCTGCGTCCTGCAGGATGGAAGAGCCTGGCGAGCAATTATTATTATGTGGAGCGGAGTGCGCCGTTCTTCCCGCCGCGCTTCTTCTACCATCCGTACCGCCCGGGGCTGGTGATTCCTGCCGACGGTCATGTGCGCTACATGGGCAATAAGTCCGTGATCTTTGCCAAGGACGGCACTGTGCTCAGCGGTGTGATTGATAATGACGTTATCCTGCAGCTGAGCGATAACGGCTACGGCTTTGTGCGCTTTAAAAATGACAATCTGCTGACCTTTGATACAAATGGCAGGGTTATAACCGGTACACTGGCGGAGGCAACGAAGCTGCGTCCGCTTGGCTGGCAGCACAACCTGAAGGATGAAAGCGCCGGTTTTGTTGAATTCAAGAGCGGTACAGACATCTCCTTTGATGCGACCGGCCTTGTAACCAACGGTTCGCTGAACAAGAAAACCCTGTGGCATAATGCCGACGGCAGCACGAAGGAGCTGGAGGCCAAGGCACCGGTTGCCTTTACTGCGGACGGAGCAGAGCAGGGTTAACAAAAATATATAATACCGTACAGGCTTCTGTGGCTATGACGCTGAGGTCTGCACGGTATTTTTTATATGTGGGAATGCCTAAGGATAAAATAGATTTTTTGACATCAGCGTTTGTAACAGGCGCTAAGTGTAGCCGTAAAAGCAATACTGTACAATTATGGAGTAATGAGGTATACTATATGTAGTGCGAAAGCAATATTATTATGAATTGAAAAAATTTTCTTCAAGGAGGAAACAGCATGGAAGAAACAAGACCCTTTGTAAGCTGGGACTTAGTCCACGATTTTATGGTAGACGTATTTGTTAAATACGGCGTTCCCGAAGAGGATGCACGCATTTGTACAGACGTTCTGTTGGAAAGCGATAGACGCGGTATTGAAAGCCACGGCTGCAACCGCTTCAAGCCTATTTATCTGGATCGTATTAAAAACGGCACCCTGCTGCCGAAAACCGAAATTGAAATTGTCAAGGATACTCCTTGTACTGTAGTTATGGATGCTCATAACGGCATGGGCATGGTTGCTTCCCATAAGATGATGGAAATGCTGATTGAAAAGGCTTCCAAATACGGTATGGCCGGCGGCACCATCTTTAATTCTACTCACTACGGCATTGCAGGCTACTGGACCACTATGGCTGAAAAGGCAGGCATGATCGGTATTTCCGGTACCAACGCAAGACCTTCCGTTGCTCCTACCTTCGGTGTTGAGCCGATGATGGGCACCAACCCACTGACCTTTACTATGCCTACCGATGAGGAGTTCCCGTTCAACTTTGACTGCGCAACCAGCATCATCCAAAACGGTAAGATTGAGTTCTATGCTAGACAGGGCAAGGATACTCCGGCAGGTCTGGTAGTTGCAAAGGACGGCGGCACTATGACCGAATCCGCTACCATCCTGAAGGAAATGCGTGCAGGCAATGTTGCGCTGCTGCCGTTGGGCGGTCTGGGCGAAGAAACCGGCGGCTACAAGGGCTACGGCTTCACTACTATCGTAGAGATTCTGTCCTCCGCACTGGCAGGCGGTCCTTTCATGAAGGCACTGTCCGGCAAGGATGAAAACGGCAACAACGCTATGTATCATCTGGGCCACTTCTTCTTCGTTATCAACCCGGCGTTCTTCATGGGCGTTGACACCTTCAAGAAAACTGCCGGCGATATCTGCCGCGGTCTGCGTAATTCCACCAAGGCTCCCGGTCAGGAACGCATCTATACTGCCGGCGAGAAGGAATACATGGCTTGGCTGGATAGAAAAGACAAGGGTGTACCGGTTGGCGAATCCATTCAGAAGGAGTTCATTCAGCTCAGAGATGAGCTGGGCCTGACTCAGTACAAATTCCCGTTTGAAAAATAATAAGCTATAACAAAAGCCTGGGCGTTTGCTCAGGCTTTTTGTGTGGGGAGATGTAGTTTTTAAAGCATGAAAAAAGCCGTACGGCTTGATTTTTACTATTGCAGTAAATTTATAGTCGTACGGCTTGATTTTTTAGTCTTTATTCTTGATGAAGATGAAGATCAGTCCGCTGATACCCATCAGCAGCGGATAGAAGCAGTAGGGGATGATGGCGAAGGGGGTAAGTCCCGTGAGGCTTGCCGCAGCCAGAAGCTGTGCGCCGTAGGGGATAAGTCCCTGACCCATGGAGCTGAACATATCCAGCAAAGAGGCGCTGCGGCGAGGAGTTACGCCGAACTCTTCGCTGATATCCTTGGCAATAGGACCTGCCATAACAATCGCAACAGTGTTGTTCGCGGTGCAGATATCAACAAGCAGAGCGAGAGCTGCAATACCCAGCTCACCGCCTTTGGTGCTGCTGATGCGGCTCTTGATGAAGTTTAGTACGAAATCAATACCGCCGTATTCCTTAATCAGGGTAATGATGCAGGCCACGATGATAGAAATAACGGTGATGTCATACATAGACATAATGCCGTTGCCAACGTGGGTAAACATTTTGGTAGCAGTAAACATGCCTGTTCCGAGGCCTACCAGCATACTGAGCACAGTACCGATGATGAGAATAACGAAAACGTTGACACCGCTTACAGCACCGATTAATACGAACAGATAGGGAAGAACCTTGATCAGACTGTAGTCGAGGTTACCGTTGACCTGATATTCGTTGGTGTTGCCCAGGAAGTAGAACAGACCAAGAGTGATGATTGCTGCCGGCAGGACGATTTTAAAGTTTTCACGGAACTTGTCGCGCATATCGCAGCCCTGAGTTTTAACAGCAGCAATAGTGGTATCGGAAATAATAGAAAGGTTGTCACCGAACATTGCACCACAGACTACGGCACCGGCGCAGATAGCCATCGGGAAGCCGGTTTTATCGCTGATGCCCGCAGCAATCGGAGCAAGCGCGGTAATTGTGCCTACGGAAGTACCCATAGAAATGGAAATGAAGCAGCCGATAGCGAAAAGGCCTGCAACTGCCATGTTACCCGGCAGAATAGAAAGGCCGAGGTTAACAGTGCTTTCTACACCGCCGGCAGCGCGGACAGCGCCGGAAAAGGCACCTGCGGCAAGGAAGATGAGGCACATGGTGAGAATATTTTCGTCACCTACGCCGGTAGAAGCAAGGCGCAGCTTCTGCACAAAGCTGAGCTTTTTGTTTTGCAGGAAAGCTATGATTAAAGCAATTAAAAAGCCTACAATCGCAGGCATGCTGTAAAAATCCCCGGTAATCAGGCCTGAGCCTATAAAAAACAGCAAAAAGACTGCGATAGGCAGCAGAGCGATGGCACGCCCATTGGAATGGTTGTTGGTCATAAACAGAATCTCCTTTTATATAATTTTCAGCTTTTTCTATTATATCAATTAAATTTTTAGTATGCAAGGAAGATTGATGAAGGATTGCTAAAAGAATAACAAAAAACCTCAGCTGCATTGCTGCAACTGAGGCAAACTGGCAGGCCGAAGCTTATAAATCTTTCGTTTTGAATTCTTCGTAGCCTTCATACATATAGCTTGCATCAATACCCTTCATATAAACCTCGCGGTCATCAATATGCTCGGTCAGGGCGTTCTGTAAGAGAAATTTGATTTCCAGGTCCTTAATCGGGCTGCGCTCCATAGCGGACAGATAATCTTCCTTATTAACCTTGCTCCAATCAATAACCAACTGCAGCTCTTTCTTCAAAATAAGATCAAGCCAGATGCGCGTACTGCGGCCGTTGCCCTCACGGAAAGGGTGGGCGACATTCATTTCAACATATTTTTCGATGATTTCGTCGAAAGTGCTTTGCGGCATACGCTCAATCTGCTTCAGCGCATCGAGCAGATACATGGCCGGAACAAAACGGAAGCCACCCTTGGCAATGTTTACAGAGCGAACCTTGCCTGCAAAATTGTAAATATCCATAAAAAGCTGCTTATGAATCGTCTGCAGCGTTTTGAAGGTGCCGGCCTCCAGCTTGTGCAGCATACCGCTTTCGAAAAGCTCTAACGCACGCTTTTTGCTTAAGCGCTCTTCCTGAGTTGCCAGCTCGGCGGAGCTGGTGATGCCTAATTTATTTTCCAAAGTCATAGTATAGATACCTCGTTGGTTTTAGTGGTGTATTTATTATATCATAAATCAATTTCGGGAAAAACAAAAAGCTCCGAACTTCTAAAAGTTCGAAGCTTTAACTTCTTGGCTCCCCGAGTAGGACTCGAACCTACGACGCCCTGATTAACAGTCAGGTGTTCTACCGGCTGAACTATCGGGGAATTAAGGTTGGTAAGTCAACCAACGAAGATTATTATACTCGCATGGCAATTATTTGTCAACAGTTTTTTGAGAAAAATTTATAAGTATTTTGGGAAGGCGATAAATGCGCGGAATTTAGGAGGGAACAGGAAATTTAACCAGTATTGGCTTTGTTGATAAAAAGATAAGTTTTAGGATAAATAACAGGTACAGTTTTAAAAATTATGTTATAATAGCTTTAATAAGATAAAAGCATAGATGTGAAATGTGTTCGTGTGTGTATTGCACAATCAACTGCTTCATCAACAGGAGGTATATGCTATGATATATTATGACGATTATACTTTGTTAAAAAATGTTGGCTACGATATCAATAACAGCGACGATTTATTTAAGTTGGTATGCGATAACCCGCGAAACGCAGCAAAGTATTTTGATATTTTAAGCCTGTGCTATAGTGTGGTTGATGATTCGGAATTTAATAAAATCTGGATGCCGGCAGAAACTGATGAAAATGGAAATAATTTAATTTATACAGGTGTCTTTGGAATTATGTACGAAAGCCATCATTACAGCAGCTTTAAAATGAGAAATTGGCTGCGTTATGATGCAAATGGCTTTGGTGTTTTAAAAATCTCTGCTACCGACGGCAATCCTTTAGATTTGTACGTTGGTATAGTAAACGCGCCCTTTGTTAATTATTTGCCTGAGGGTGGAGAAATAAAATGTCAGCTATATGCACTGCCTTTGAATGTGCGCTTTTATGCAGATGCGGATGCTGCAACAAACGATGGTAAGTTTTTTACCGATGAAATTGATGAGCTGGATTCTTGTGGTGAATACGATAACGGACTTTATTTTGGTGCTCCCTGTGAGGATGGCGTGTATGATGAAGATTATATCGACGGTTCGGCGATTGTTTCCGGAAAGGTTATTGGCAAGGAATTGTGTACTAATCAGCTGACGGGCTTGAGCTATGTTCATCTGGAGGTTGAGGCCAGGGGAATGCATATTGACCTGCTTGTTGCACCGGAGAAGCTTTCTATGCCTTTGGAGGAAATTAACTATATCAAGGGTGCTGTTCTGTTATATGCTAATGTTGAGCAGAAAAAATACTCTACTGAGGGATATAATAAAAAAATTTCTTTAGATAAACCTGTTTCTGAGGAGTATTTTAATCAGGAAATTACTCCGGTGCTTATGAATCTGCGTGATTTGGCATATGAGCATTTAATTGTTGAGCTGGGCGAGCATTTTACCAATGGCTTGGATTATATCCAGACTGCCAGAAACAGTGATGAAAAATTTGATGAGCATACGTACGAGGTTGAAGTATGCTTTGATTCCCATTTACCGACACATAAAATGTATGCTTTAAGGGATTACTCTCCTAATAAATTGCAGACATTGCAGTTCTTTAAACAGCTGTGCGTAGAAGATAAGCTGCCTGATTTATCAGACTGGACGGATATTACTGATGATATATTCGGTCCTAAGAATGATGAATATTATAGCGAGAATTCTATATTCTTTAACATAAAAGGTGCATTTTATAATGGTAAGCTGCCTGATGATTATAAGCTGCCAAGGTATGGCGCTAAGCCGATGTTTGCAGACGGAGCGCAGGATGGTACGGCGATTTATCATCTTAAACAGGAGGAGACAGACGAAAATGCCCGCTTGCTTGAGGCCTTTAAGCTGATGAGCAATGCTGATTTTCCTGGGGCGGAAGCGCTGCTGGAGTCAATTTTGCAAAATAACTATGCTATTAAGCTGGCTGATGATATTCATACGGTGCTTTTGGAAAATTACGAGGTATTGGATGCCGGGAATATTTATCGCTTTGCTGTAAATAATTTGCTTGCATCCAAGAACAAAGAGCTTGTGAAGGCTGATATGGTAATATTGGAGCTATTCCCCTGTGATGAGCCTGTCCGTGGAGCTGTCCGCATTCTGGGACAGTGCGAGGAATTTACTTTATTTGCTATTTTTGTAATGCGTAAATGGGATAACGGTAACGAAGAAATATTTGCTTTAGCCAAAAAGGTACGCGACTGGGGACGCATTCACGCAATTGAATATTTAGAGGCAGATACAGAGGAGAAGAAGGAATGGCTTCTGTACGAAGGACTGAAAAATATTTTTATGCCTGAATACAGTGCATTGACAGTGTTCAATAAGGCGGAGGCTGCCAAGGTTTTTGCTATGGAAGAGCTATCGTATGAAATATATCATGCGCTGGCAATGCTTTTAGAAGGCCTGTTGGATGAAGGACCTGTTCCCGGTATTTCGCAGATTGAAGACAGAATGCTGATTTTGCAGCAGTTTTTAGACCATTCGGCTAAGCAGGAGCTTACTGTTGCGGATTTAAATGTTGTGTTGCTTATTGCTCAGTGGTGTGATGATTTGCCGTCAGAGGAAGCCAAAAGTATTAAGGAAAAGGCTGAAGCTATTCTGTTTGACTCCGAGAATACCGGTGTAGTGCAGGAGGCAATAAAGAAAGCTGATGGACTAATGCTTGCTGAGAAGCTAGGACTGCCGTTTAAAAATCAGCTGCTTGAATGTATTGAACAGAACTTTGAAGAAAACTGCTGTAAATGCTTCTGGCTGATGGAGGACGCTGATTATGTTGAAAAGGTGGTTGAGGTTTTCTGTAACAAGCTGCCATTTGACATAATTAGTGCCGGTGCAGCTGTTGACTGTGACTTCGGGGATAAAAACTTTAAGTATTACGCTATGCTGGAAAGTATTTTAACAAATTTTGGCAGAGTACCTGTCGGAAGAGAACCGGAATTAGCAGCAGCTGCTGTGCAATGTCCTTCAGGGCGTGTCAGAAGACAGGGTGTTGCCGTATTAGAGGTATGGGTTGAAAATACAGGTGTTCCGCTTAAGGAGCTGTTGCCGCAAGTACATAAGCTATTGACGGATATTATTGCTGACGAGGTATGTAATGATATTACAGAAAGCATAAATGAGCTTATAGCCGGCAAGACAGCTTTTGCCGACAGTGACTGCTGGCACCGCTCTTCGCCTTTACTTAATGGAGAAAGCGAAGAAAGCAGTAAGAGCCAAAATCTTTAGACAAATAGTAGGCGCTTTTAAGGTTTTATGCTATAATATCCTTAATGATATAAACTACATGTGTAAAGGAGTGTTCCCAATGGAAGAAGCTGTATTATACGCTGTGGAAAACAATATTGCGACGATTACTATGAACCGTCCGAAGAACCTGAATTCAATGAATGACGCTCTGATTGACGGTTTGCATGCTGCCATTACCAAGGCTGCTGCTGACGCTGAGGTGCGTGCTATCGTACTTACCGGCAACGGCAAGGCATTTTGTGCTGGTGGTGATCTGAGCTATCTGAACGGCTTGGAAGGCGTTGCTGCTAAGAAGGACTTTATCGCTAAGGTGGGCGACGTTGCCAAACGCTTGACTACTATTCCTAAACCTGTTATTGCTTATATCAATGGCGTTACTGCCGGTGCCGGCGTTAACCTGATGCTGGCCTGCGACCTGGTGTATGCATCTGCCAAGGCACGCTTTGGCGAGAGCTTTGCCAAGGTTGGCCTGATTCCCGACTGCGGCGGTCTGTATTTCCTGCCGAAGGCTATCGGTGTGCTGAAGGCTAAAGAGCTGATGTTTACCGGTGACTTGATTGACGCTGCGACTGCCAAAGAGCTTGGCATGCTGAACGATGTTTATGAAGACGAAGAGCTGAAGGATAAGGTTTACGCTATGGCTGCACGTCTGGCAGCAAGCGCTCCGCTGTCTATCAGCCTGACGAAAAAATATCTTAACGACCATGACCTGACTCTGGACGAGGTGCTGGCAATCGAAGAAACTACCCAGGCGCTGCTGATGGGTACCGATGACTGCAAGGAAGGCATTGCTGCTTTCTATGAGAAGCGTGCACCGCAATTCACAGGCAAATAAGAAACTAATCAGCAGAAAAAAGTAAATGTTTACGGAACTGTCACATAATTTATACTGATGGTTCCGTTTTCTTTTTGACGTAGGAATACAAGATGTTGTATAATAAATCTATTGATAAATTTTTCTCGGAGGAAAGTATGCTCGATTTCAGTACAATGATTTATCGTATTCCTGCGCTGTTGTTTGCGATTACGATACACGAATATGCCCATGCGCAATGTGCGGACAGCATGGGTGACCCGACTGCGCGTTACATGGGACGCATGACCTTCAACCCGATGGCACATTTGGACCCGTTGGGTGCGATTCTGCTGGTGGTAGCCGGCTTCGGTTGGGCTAAGCCCGTAGAAATTAACCCCAGCAATTTCCGCAACCGCCGCGAAGGTATTCTGAAGGTTTCCTTTGCCGGTCCCGCAGCCAATCTGTTTTTGTGCTTTCTCGCAGCATTCTTCATGACGTTTTTAAATCGCTTCGGTCTTTTGAGTGATGGCGTTTACCGCTTTTTGCTGTGGATGCAGTTATATAATGTATGGTTTGCTTTCTTCAACCTGATTCCGGTTCCGCCGTTGGACGGCTCCAAGATTCTTTCGGAGCTTCTGCCGCCGTCTATGGCCTGGAAATTTGACAATCTGGTTGGACGCTACGGCTTTTATATTCTGATTGCGTTGGTGTTCACCGGTATTACAGGTGCGATTATCAGACCGCTTGCCGCTGGCTACATGCTGCTGGTAAACGGTATCTTGGGTTTAGTGTTCTAGGCCATGGCTGATTTATCGTTGAAGCTGACTGCGTTCGAAGGTCCGCTGGATTTGCTCCTGCACCTTATCGAGCGTGATAAAGTAGATATTTATGACATTCCCATCGCTGCGGTTACGGAGCAGTATATAAGCTATCTGCGCAGCATGAGCGAATTTGATATGGAGGTTGCCAGTGATTTTCTGGTGATGGCCGCAACGCTGCTGCAGATTAAATCGCGCATGCTGCTGCCCAAGCAATCCGCTGAGGGCGAGGAGGAGGAAGCAGACCCGCGCCAGCAGCTGGTGGAAATGCTGGTGGAATACCGCCGCATTAAGCGTGCCGCTGCTGCTTTGGCGGATATGAAGCAGAGCGCTGACCTGTACTGGCAGCGTGAGCCGATGTTCGGCAATCTGGTGGAGCGTACTGTTGCTCCCTGCACGGTGCAGCAGTTATTGAAGGCTTTGGCAGGCATGACGACTGCGCCCGACGGCAAGCCGGCAGCCTTTATTGAGCCGCAGGCCTACAGCGTGCAGGATAAAATGGCAGATATTCTGCAAAGACTGCAGCGCAGGCCACAGGGCTTTATGCTGAATGAAATTTTTACCGCAGGCAGCCCTGCCGAGAAGGTAGCCTGCTTTTTGGGTGTACTGGAGCTGCTGAAGCTAGGGTTGATTACTATCAGCCAAGCACAGCGCTTTGCACCGATTTATATCTTCGGCAAGCAGGGACAGGAGGAAGCAAACGATGTATCTTGACAAAATGACAGGAGCACTGGAAGCGGTGCTGTTTGCTGCAGGTGAGCCTGTTTCTGTAGCGGAGCTTGCGGACCTTCTGCAGCTTGATAAGCCGCAGGTGTGGGAGCTTGTTTCGGAGCTGAAGCAGTCCTACGAGGCGGAAAGCAGGGGATTGATGCTGCGTGAAACAGCAGGCTGCTTTCAGCTGGTGACCAAGCCTGTTTACTATAATGTACTGCTGGGCTTAGGACGCAAAAAGGAAGTAAAGCTGACGAATGCTTCCTTGGAAACCCTGGCGATTGTCGCTTTTAAGCAGCCGGTGACGCGCGCAGAGATGGAAGCCATCCGCGGCGTGAAGGTTGACGGCGTACTCAATACACTGCTGGACTTAGGTCTGGTGGCAGAGGCAGGACGCAAAAAGGCTTTGGGCAACCCCATTTTATATGCTACGACAGAAAAATTTCTGATGGTGTTCGGACTGAACTCATTGGAGGAGCTGCCGCCGCTGGAAACGAAGCCTGAGGATGAGGCAGAGGCTGCGCAGCAGGTGCTGCAGCTTGATAATACATTAGAAGCAAAGGAAAACTGAGATAGATGGAAGAACGTTTACAAAAAATCCTGGCGGCAGCAGGCGTTGCCTCCCGCCGCGAAGCAGAAAAAATTATTACGGCAGGTCGCGTCCGCGTGAACGGCAAGGTTGTTACCGAGCTGGGCTGCAAGTTTGATGCCGACAAGGTACGCATCAGCGTTGACGGCAAGCCTATTGCGCAGGAAGCCAAGGCTTATTACATGTTCTATAAGCCGAGGGGAGTAGTCACCACTATGTCCGACCCGCAAAACCGCCGCAGCATTGCCGATTTCGTGCAGAACCTGCCGGAGAGAGTTTTCCCGGTAGGACGCCTGGACTTCAATACCGAAGGACTGTTGCTGCTGACGAATGACGGTGCGCTGGCACAGGCGCTGATGCACCCGAGCCATGAAGTCAACAAAACCTACTTTGTTAAGGTTCCGGGCATTGTGCCGCAGGAAAAGCTGGACCAGCTGCGCTTGGGCGTAAAGCTGGAGGACGGCCCGACCGCTCCGGCGATTGTCAACCTGCGTGATTATGACCATGAGCGTGGATTTACGCTTTTTGATATCACCATCCATGAGGGACGTAACCGCCAGATTCGCCGCATGTGCGACGCTATCGGCTTCCCAGTGCGTGATTTGAAGCGCATCAAGCTGGGACCGCTGCAGCTGCAGAATCTGGGACGCGGCAAGTTCCGCAGTCTGAGTGAGCAGGAATTATCTCAGCTCAGAAAGGCGGCTAAGCTATGACGCGAGTTGCGATTGTAGGCGGCGGCGCGGCAGGCCTGTTGGCAGGTATTGCTGCAGCCTGGGGCGGAGCGCAGGTAACGATTTATGAAAAAATGCGTGTGCCGGGCAAGAAAATGCTTATCACAGGCAAGGGACGCTGCAACATTACCAACGCTTGCGAAATCCCCGATTTCATAAAAAATCTGCCCGGAAACGGAAGATTTTTAAATAGTGCTTTACATAGGTTCACAAATGATGATATAGTATTGCTGTTGGAGAGTAACGGACTGCCGACGAAGGTTGAACGCGGCGGCCGTATTTTTCCGGTAAGCGACAAGGCGAAGGATGTAGTTGATACGCTGGTGAGGATTTATACCGAGGCCGGCGGCAAGCTGCAGACCGACACCAAGGTTATTGATATCATGGTCAAGGAAGGCCATGTGTACGGCGTGCGTACGGTCAACGGCGTGTACGAGGCAGACAGAGTTATTCTGGCTGCGGGCGGCGCCTCCTATCCGGGCACAGGCAGCGATGGCGGCGGTGCCAAGCTGGCGAAAAAGCTGGGTCACACGATTGTGCCGCTGAAGCCTTCTCTGATTCCGCTGGAAAGCGATTATCCTTATGTTGATGACCTGCAGGGCTTGTCTTTGCGCAACGTGCAGGCAACGCTTTTGGCCGACGGCGTAAAGCTGGGCAGTGAATTCGGCGAGATGCTGTTTACGCATTTCGGCGTTTCCGGTCCCATTGTGCTTTCGCTGAGCAATCTTGCCGCGGACGCTTTGGCTGCGGGCAAGGATGTAGAGCTGGAGGTTGACCTGAAGCCTGCGCTGAGCGAGGAAAAGCTAGATGCGCGCATTCAGCGCGATTTTGTGCAGTACAGCCGTAAGCAGGTGCTCAACGGCATGAAGGATTTGCTGCCTCAGCGACTGATTCCCGTTGTGCTGGATATGTCCTACGTTGATGAAAACAAATTCATCAATCAGGTTTCGCGCGAGGAGCGTCACAGACTGCTGCAGACGCTGAAGCATTTTGTCATCACCATTTCCGCAACACGTCCGATTGCAGAGGCTATCGTTACCGCAGGCGGTGTGAGCGTGAAGGAGATTGACCCCAAGACCATGGAATCCAAGCGCATCAAGGGCCTGTACTTTGCAGGCGAGGTTATGGATGTCGACGGCTATACCGGCGGCTATAATCTGCAGGCAGCGTTCAGCAGCGGTCATGCTGCGGGCGAAGCGGCGGCTGCCGAAGAATAATTCATAAATTTGACTTAAATTAGGCTATCCATATACATGTAAAACATGGTATTATATAGATAGCTAATACATTATAAAGTGTGGTTATGTAGAATGAAGAAAATTGTTGTGGCAATTGATGGTCCCGCAGGTGCAGGCAAAAGCACTATTGCGAAGCTGGCTGCCGAAAAATTAGGCTATGCCTATATTGATACCGGTGCCATGTACAGAAGCGTAGCCTGGAAGTTTTTGCAGACAGGCAAACCTTTTGACGAGGACTTTATCAGCGGCTTATCTAAGACTATGCTGATTGACTTCAAACCGGAGGCAAAAATCAACCGTGTTTTTGTGGACGGTACCGAGGTTACCGATGCTATCCGTACTCCCGAGGTGACGGCGATTGTGTCGCGTGTTGCTGCTATCGGAGCAGTGCGTGAGGCAATGGTGGACCAGCAGCGCCGTATGGGCGAGGCAGGCGGTGTCCTGATGGACGGCCGTGATATCGGTACGGTGGTATTCCCGAACGCACAGCTGAAAATTTTTCTTACTGCTTCGGTTGAGGAAAGAGCGCGCCGCCGCTATGCGGAAATGGTGGCCAAAGGTCAGCAGGTTGATCTGCAGCAGCTGCAGGCGGATATTGCCGAGCGCGACAAGCAGGACAGCGAGCGTGCTATCAGTCCGCTGCGTCAGGCAGAGGATGCCTTGCTTCTGGATACATCCGATATGGGCATCAGCGAGGTTACCGATAGAATTTTACAGCTGGTGCAGGAGCGCGCACAATGATTTATACCTTAGTGAAGAATCTCTTTAAAATTCTTTTTACCATCTTTTTGCGATTGAAGGTAGAAGGAACAGAAAATATTCCCAAGGATGGTCCGCTGGTTATAGCGAGCAACCATCTGAGTCTGCTTGATCCGCCTGTACTTGGTACGGCAGCAACCCGTAAGGTCCACTTTATGGCCAAGGAAGAGCTGTTTGTGCCGGTTCTGGGCACTATCTATAAAATTCTGGGTGCTTTCCCGGTGCGCCGTGGCGGCGCGGACCGTGCTGCAATTAAGCATGGTATTGATATTCTGGAAAGCGGTCAGGTGCTGGCGATTTTCCCTGAGGGAACACGCAGCAAGACCGGCGAGCTTGGTAAGGCTCAGCCCGGAGCGCTGATGATGGCGAGCAAGGCGAAGGCAACTATCGTGCCGGCCTGCATCATCGGTACCGATTACAAGCGTCATGGCCGTATCTGGCCAAAGGTTACGGTGCGCTTTGGCAAGCCGATGCCTTTTCCTGAAGGCGCTGTAGTCAACAAAGAATTTTTGCATGCAATGACTGAAGAGCTGATGCAGCACATTGCAAGGCTGCAGGCAGGTGAAGATGTATAATGGAAATTAAGGTAGCAGAGCACTGTGGTTTTTGCTATGGTGTGAAGCACGCGGTGGCGTTGGCCGAGAAGGCGGCGACCGACCATGTGCAGGGTGCAACGCTGGGACCGTTGATACACAATCCTCAGCTGATTGCCGAGCTTGTATCTGAGGGCATTGCCTGTAAGGACAGCCTGGAGCAGTTTGCTCCCGGTGAAACGGTTATCTTCCGTTCACACGGCGAGGGGCCTGAAACCTACGCGCAGGCAGAAAAACAAGGGCTGACAATTTTGGACGCAACCTGTCCGAATGTACGCCTGGCACAGCAAAAGGCTGCTCAGGCAGCAGCTGATGGCTATTTTCCTGTAATAGTCGGAGAAAAAAATCATCCGGAAGTAAAAAGTATTTTAAAATGGGCAGGAAAAAACGCTATCTGTGTAGAATGTATAAAAGATATCTCTTATGTACCGCGCCAGGAGCGTTATGGAGTAATCATCCAGACGACTTTTGAGCTGCAGAAATTTAATGATATATTGCAGGCACTGCAGGAGCAGCGCCCGGGAGAATACCGTGTGGAGCGCACCATCTGTCTGGCGACAGCGCAAAGACAGCAAGCCGCTGTAAAGCTGGCTGCAGAGTCGGATGCCGTTATCGTCATCGGCGGACGCAACAGCGCCAACACAAGGCATCTTTTCGAGCTGGTGCAACAGCATTGCAGGCAAGCATATCATATAGAGACTGCCAGCGAACTGAGCAGCGATATGCTAAGGGGTTGCAATAAAATAGGAATCACGGCAGGAGCATCGACTCCGGACCGTTTAATTAAGGAGGCTATTTTAGTAATGGAAAACATGGATTTTGAAAGCATGCTCAACGAAAGTATGGAGGTAGAGGTATATCCTGGCAAAGTTGTCAACGGTACCGTTATTCAATTGGATAAAGACGGCGTTTATGTATCTTTTGGATATAGACATGATGGTCTGATTCCTTATTCCGAATGGTCCCAGACCGAATCTGCTGAAGAACTGCAAAACTCCATCAAAGTTGGCGACGAAGTAGAAGCTAAGGTTGTTCCTGGCAGCACCAAGAGCGATTTCGTTCGTCTGTCCAAAATCAAAGCAGAGCGCGACGCAGCATGGAAAAATGTTGCTGAGCTGCCCGAAGGCGAAAAACGCCCGGCAACCGTTAAAGTTCTGCGCATCATCAAAAACAAAGCTAAAAACATCGTTGGTCTGGGTGTTGCAGTTGAAGGTGTTGAAGGCTTCATGCCCGCATCTCATGTTGAACTGCGCCGCGTAGAAGACTTCACCGGTTATGTCGGCAAAGAGCTGGAAGCTGAAATCATCGAAGTTGACCTGGAGAAAAAACGCATTGTTGTTTCCCGCCGCGACCTGCTGAGAGCTGAAGCTGACGCTAAACGCAAAGCTTACAAGGAAGCTAAAGAAGCTCGCATTGCTGCTGCTAAAGAAGCACGCGCTGCTGCTGAAGAAGCTGCTTACAACTCTGTTGCTGAAGGCGAAGTTTACACCGGTAAGGTTGTAAAAGTTGCTGAATTCGGTCTGTTCGTTGAAATCGGTGAAGGTCTGGTTGGTCTGGTTCACAACACCGAACTGTCTTGGGACCGTAGCGTAAAAGCTGCTGACGTTGCTAAAGAAGGCGACGAAGTAACCGTTCTGGTTAAGAGCATCGACCGCGAAAACAAACGTGTTGCTTTGAGCATCAAAGCTACTCTGGAAGATCCCTGGAAGGTTGAAGCTTCTCAATTCCACATCGGCGACATTCTGGATGTAGAAGTTGTTCGTCTGCTGGCTTTCGGCGCTATCGTTAAACTGAGCGACAAAGTTGAAGGTCTGGTTCACATTTCCGAAATCGCTCCTGAGCGCATCGAAGCTCCGAGCGACGTTCTGGAAGTTGGCCAAGTTGTTAAAGCTGAAATCATTAAAATGGATCTGGACAGCAAAAAAATCGGCCTGAGCATTTCCAAAGTTAAACGCGACGCTGAAAAGAACGAATTCCGTTCCTACATGGGCAGCAAAAAATCTCACCTGAGCCAAAACCTGTCCGAGCAGCTGGAAAGCCTCGAAAAATAATTGGAGAAGGATATGCAACGTGCAAAGCGTAAGCTAGAACATATTCAATATGCACTGGAGCTGGGCGACGGCCCGGCAGCAACGCACCTTGCTGATCTCCGCTTCTTACACAACTGTCTGCCGGAGATTAATCCGGCAGACTTTGTTTTATCTGTAGAAATTTTAGGCAAACGTCTGCGTTTGCCTTTTTTCATTGATGCTATTACCGGCAGTACAGATGCGGTGACGGAGATTAACAGAAAGCTGGCGCAGGTGGCGGCAAAAACTGGTATCGGTATGGCTGTCGGCTCGCAGTTCGGCGCTGTGCGTGACGGCAGCGGTATCGCGAGCTATACTGTGGTGCGCGAGGAGCTTGCTGAAGGTCTTGTTATCGGCAACATCAGCGCATTGGCTACGCCCGCGCAGGCGCAGGCTGCCGTTGACATGCTGCAGGCTGACGCGTTGGAGGTTCACCTGAATGCTGCGCAGGAGCTGTGGATGGCCGAGGGCGACAAGGATACCTGCGGACTTTTGGCAAACCTGGTGCAGATCCGTGATGCTGTGAGCGTGCCTGTTATCGTTAAGGAAACAGGCTGCGGTATTGCGGCAGAGCAGTACGAACTTTTGCTGGAGCAGGGCTTTACAGCCTTTGACTGTGCCGGTGCAGGGGGGACGAATTTCCCGGCGATTGAGGCGAAGCGTCAGGGCGTGGAGCTGACGGAGGAGTTTGCTGCCTGGGGCATGCCTACGTGCTGGAGCTTGCTTGATGCGCAGCAGACACTGCCGCAGAATGCTCTGCTTTTGGCGAGCGGCGGCATCCGCAGTGCAGGTGACGCAGCGCGTGCCTTTGCTCTGGGCGCGGACGCTGTGGGGATTACCGCTCCGCTTTTGCGTCTGGTCATGGAGCAGGGGATTGACGCTGCCGCTGACTATGTGGAAGCACTGGCGGAAGGACTGCAGAAGTATATGCTGCTTTTGGGCTGCCTGACGCCGAAGGAGCTACGTGACGTTCCGCTGATTGTGACGGGAGAAACGCGTGACTTTATTGCCAGCCGCGGCTACGAGCTGGCGAAGCTGTGCAGATGGCGCAGAGGGTAAAAAAGTAAATTTGTGTATTTTGGGGGCCACGTCAGTGCGTCCCCTTTTTGCATTCTTCAAGCTAATATGATATAATAATTTGACGACTAATCTTTTCACGGTTTATTATCTGCATTTTTTTAAGGAGTTGTAATGGTAGGACTTATTAGTGGTGTACGCAAGAACAGTTTGGCAGCGGACGCAGGCATCAAGGCCGGCGAAAAGCTGTGCAGCGTGGACGGCGTACAGGTTAAGGATATAATTGAATTGAGCTTCTATACCTCCGATTACGAGGTTGACTTGGAGATAGAGGCCACCGATGGCACACGCCGTCAGGTACATATAGAAAAATATCCGGATGAGGATCTTGGCTTGGAGTTTGATTCCGCAGTTTTTGACAGAGTTGCTACCTGCTACAATAACTGTGTTTTCTGCTTTGTCGACCAGATGATTCCCGGTATGCGTCCGGGTCTGTATGTGCGTGATGACGATTACCGTCTGTCCTTTTTATATGGTAACTTCATTACACTCACCAATATGAAGGATGAAGATTTTGAACGTATTATCCGCACGCATCTGACACCGCTGTATGTTTCGGTACACGCTACCGACCCGCAGGTGCGCTGCCAGATGATGCACAACCGTTTCGCCGGTCAGCTGATGGAGCGCTTGCAGCTTTTGTTCGATGCGGGCATTCAGGTGCATACGCAGATTGTGTGCTGTCCCGGTTATAACGATGGCGAGATTCTTGCCAAGAGCTTCCACGATTTGTACGCGCAGTATCCCAATGTACTGACGATGGCAGTTGTTCCCGTAGGTACTACTAAGCACCGCGAGCACTTAACGCAGCTTGCTACCTTTACGAAGAAGCAGGCCGCAGAGGTTGTGGAGCAGGTGACCGCATGGCAGGAGCGCTGCCGTAAGGAAACAGGCAAGACGTTTATCTACTTGGGTGATGAATTTTATCTGCTGGCGGAAAAGCCCTTTCCTCCTACCGAATGGTATGACGGCTTCCCGCAGCTGGAAAACGGCATCGGCCTTACTGCCAACTTTATGCTGGAGTGGGACGAGGCCTTAGCGCAGATGCAAAGCTTTCATCCTGCAGAGCCTGCGGTGATTCCCGTGGGTGAGGGTGCTTACCGTGTGCTGGAGCCTTTGATGGCGAAGCTGAACAGCCAGTTCGGTTCGGAGCATCGTTTTGTGCCTGTTCCTAACAGCTTTTTCGGCGGCAAGGTGAATGTTACCGGTCTTTTGACGGGCAGCGATATCTTGGCGAACGTTCAGGAGAAGAAGATTATTCTGCCGGATGTAGTTTTGAATAACGATAAGCTGTTTTTGGATGATATGTCGCTGGCGCAGTTCAAGGAGCGTTACCCCGGTAAGGTGGAAATTGCTAAGGGTGCGAAAGAGCTACTGCATTTATTATTGGAAAGATAGGTGAGGCGTATGCTGCAGGTTTATACAGGTACAGGCAAGGGTAAGACTACTGCCGCTTTAGGCGTAGCGCTGCGTGCCTCCGGTTATGGTATGAAGACTCTGATGCTTTCATTTTTGAAGGATGATCCTGAGTACGGCGAGGCGCGGGCTGCAAAGAATCTGCCCTGGTTTACGCTGCGGCAGGTGGGACGCGACGCCTTTGTTAATTTCCATAATCCCGATCCTGTTGATTTGAAGATGTGCCGTGACGGCTGGGAAGAGGCGAAGGAAGCTATCAGCTCGCACGCTGCGGACGTTATTATTCTTGATGAGCTGAATATTGTGCTTGCTACCCAAATGCTGCCGACGCAGGAGGTTGTTGATTTTCTGCGTGAGCATAAAAATAACGTTGAGGTTATTACTACTGGTAGAGGTGCACCGGAAGAGCTTATTAAAATTGCTGATATTGTTACGGATATGAGCGAGGTTAAGCATTACTTCCATAAGGGAATTAGCTCTCGTAACGGCATCGACCATTGAGGTGTGCGTTATAGCACTCCATCTGTGTTACCCCCTTTAGTCGCTGACGCGACAGTCGCCCCAGGGCGCCCTCTCTTGCCCTTCGGGCAATTCACCTTGTCCCCCAAGGGGGAACCAAGAACATACTAATGAAGGCCAATTGAAAGCTATCCTTCTTGCCTGCCCCTTGGGGAAGGTGTCAGTGAGCGTAGCGAACTGACGGAAGGGGATGCCCCATAAATATACAAAAAATTTTACATTTCTATGATAGACACTTATTAAAAAATTTATTAGGATGAAGGAGATTTGATTATGGCTAAACCGATAGTTGCTATAGTTGGACGTCCTAACGTGGGCAAATCTACTCTTTTTAATATTTTTGCCAACAGCAGGATTTCCATTGTTGAGGATACACCGGGCGTTACCCGCGACCGTCTGTATGCTACCGCCGAATGGCTGGACCACGAGTTTATGATGGTTGATACCGGCGGTATCGAAATCATGAATGCCGATGCTATTGCTGTTTCTATCCGTCAGCAGGCACAGATTGCGATTAAGGAGGCGGACGTTATTCTGTTCGTCTGCGATGCGCGTGCAGGCATTACTACTGAGGATACTGATGTTGCCCGTCTGCTGCGTCAGTCCAAGAAGCCGATTGTTCTGGCTGTTAATAAGGCGGATTCTCCGAAGCAGGAGATGAATACCTTTGAATTCTATAATCTGGGTATCGGTGACCCGATTGCTGTTTCCGCGTCCAACCATTTGGGCCTGGGTGATTTGCTGGATGCCGTTGTTGCCAAGTTCCCGTCCGATAAGATGGCAGGCGACCTGGAGGAGGAGGACGAAATCAAGGTTGCTTTGATTGGCCGTCCTAACGTGGGCAAGTCCTCTATTTTCAACGCACTGGTAGGCGAGGAGCGTTCTATCGTCAGTGATATTGCAGGCACTACCCGTGATGCGATTGATACTCCGGTAGTACGCAACGGTCAGAAGTACCTGTTCATTGATACAGCAGGCATGCGCCGCAAGGCTAAGGTTGACGAACCGATTGAAAAATACAGCGTTATGCGTTCTCTGCGCGCGGTTGACCGCAGTGACGTTGTGCTGATGGTTTTTGATGCCGTTGAGGGTGTTACCGAGCAGGATAAACGTATCGTCGGCTATGCTCATGAGGCAGGCAAGGCTGTTATTCTGGTTGTCAACAAGTGGGATTTGTACGAGAAGGACAATTCCTCCACTCTGCGTTACACCGAAACTCTGCGCAAGGAGCTTGTTTTCCTGCAGTATGCGCCGGTAGTTTTCGTTTCTGCCGTTACCAAGCAGCGTATTCACCGTCTGCCGGAGGTTATCTCCTATGTTGCCGAGCAGAACGCTATGCGTATCGCTACCAGTATTCTCAACCAGGTTATCGAGGACGCTGTGGCTATCAATCCGCCGCCGACCGAGAAAGGTAAGCGTCTTAAGATTCTTTATGTTACACAGGTCAAAATCAAACCGCCAACCTTTGTTATCTTTGTCAATGAACCGGAAATCATGCATTTCTCCTATCAGCGTTATCTGGAGAACAAGCTGCGTGAGGCCTTTGGCTTTGAAGGCACACCGATTCAGATGATTATCCGTGGCAAGAACGAGGATGAATAAATAAAAGTCAGGTGATTTGTTATGTTCAATGAGGTGGGTATATTACATTTTCTGCTGGGCTTTGTGCTCGGTCATGTCTGCGGCTCTGTTCCCAGCGGCTTGTGGCTGGTGCAGGCCTTTCACGGTATTGATATCCGTAATTACGGCAGCAAGAATATCGGCACGACGAACGTTTTCCGTATCGTCGGTCCCAAGACTGCGGTGCTGGTGCTGATTGCCGATGCCTTCAAGGGTATTCTTGCGGTTGGTATTATGAGCTATTTTTTCCACAATCCTCTGCTGGATGTGGTTACGGCTTTGGGCGCGCTTTTGGGACATAATTATTCGCTTTTTCTGGGCTTTAAGGGTGGCAAGGGCGTTGCAACTGCACTGGGCTTGTTGATTTTTATGATGCCTAAGGTTGCGGTGGCAAGCTTCGGTATCTGGCTGGTGTGCGTGCTTTTGACGCGCTATGTATCGCTTGGCTCCATTATGGCTGCCATCTTTACGCCGCCGCTGGCATGGTATCTGGGTTATCCCTCTGCCTATGTGATTTTTTCCGTGGTTGCCGCTTTCGTTGTAGTTTTGCGCCACAAGGAAAATATCCATCGCCTGCTCACAGGCACCGAAAGCAAAATCAAACCGGGCAATGCCAAGGATCTGCAGAAATAAAATATCGCTTCTACGCTGATGTAGGCCAACGCTTACATCAGCTTTTTTCATATATTAAAGCAGGATTTTTCTTCTGCCTAAAGAATATAATAATACTACAAGTATTTTGCATGACTTGCAGTAAGCAAAATGCTGCAGGAGGGAGGAACTAAATTGCGATTAGCAAAGCTTTTATATACAGCTGCCTTTGTTTGCGGATTGCTGCTGCCCTTGGGTGCTTCGGCCGCAGGCATTACCAATTATCCGCCGCTGGTGAACCCGTCGCACTGGACGGAGCAGAACAAGAGCGGTGATACGGTTATTCTGGATGCGAAGGGTGTGGCAGCCTTCAACGCCAAGGTGCGTGCTGCTTCCCGCAGTATGCCTGACCTAGCCAATTATCCTGCGACGATGAGCGGTGATGCGCTCAAAACGAGGATTATGGATTATTCTATTCTTGACGATGACCTGTATCTGCATGGCAACAAGGTGAGCGAAAACTATAAGAATATCCTGCGCAAGCAGAGCAATGTCAGTGCTATTCCCAAAAGCGTGGGCGTGCAATATGCAGTGACGGTGCGCCGTACTGCGGTGCGTGCGCTGCCTACGGGCGAGGGCCTGTATTATTACGCGGGCGACAGGGATTTTGACGCGCTGCAGGAAACTATGCTGGACCCCGGCGAGCCTGTAGCTGTGCTGCACACCAGTGCCAACGGTTATTTTTACTACGTGCAGGCAGTAAATTACAGCGGTTGGGTGAGCAAGTATAATGTAGCTATGACCGATAAGAACACCTGGAGCAGCTTTGTAAAGCCGCAGAAGTTCCTGGTTGTTACCGATGCGGAATATAACCTGAAAACGGACGGCGAGCAGGTACTTTATCAGCAGGGTTCGCGCCTGCCGGTTGACAGTGTGCAGAGCGATACCTATACGGTGCTTGCTCCGGTGCGCACTAAAGCAGGCCTGCTGCAGAAGCAGAAGCTGCTGGTGCCGAAGGCTGCCTCTGCCGTGCATTACGGTTATTTGCCCTATACCAGCAATAATCTGCTGAGCTCCGCCTTCAAATTTTACGGCAAGCCTTATGGCTGGGGCGGTTTGAGGAACAGCGTGGACTGCTCGAGCCTGGTATTCAATGCTTACCGCACTGTAGGCATTGTGCTGCCGCGTAACGCCGACCAGCAGGAGCTGACCGCAGGCACGAAGAAAAAGCTGAGCGGCAGTTCGCAGGAACGTGCCGCTGTTATCAGCAGGCTGATGCCGGGTGCAGCACTTTATATGGATGGCCATTGCCTGATGTATATCGGCAATATCAACCAGACACCATACACGATTCATGCGCTGGGCTCTTATTTTTCCAAGGGCCGCCTGATGCGCGAGATGAAGGTGCTGGTGAGCGATTTGTCGTTGCAGCGCTCCAGCGGCAATACGATGCTTAACGAATTGCAGACTGCAATAGAATATAAATAATGATAGGAGAGTTCAGGAAATGTTAAACCAAATTCAATGTACCGCAGCGGAGTTCAACGCTGCAGCCTATAATGACGCGGACAGTATTGTCCTCTTTCTGTGCAAGGAATGTGCGGCGGCTATCGACAAGCTGGAGCTGCCGGAGGCAGCAGCCAAGGCGGCAATTGCGTACACCGCGCAGCACGATGATATTTATGACGCAGGCAGCGTAACCACACTGGTGCTGCCGCAGGGTGAAGGTCTGCTGACACTGCTTTTGGCAGGCTGCGGCGAAGGCAAGGATTGTAAGCCGAACAATTTCCGTAAGGCTGCCGGCGCTGCTGCCCGCGCTTTGCATAAGGCTAAGGCGCAAAAGGCTGTACTGGCTGCGCCTATCCTGCTGAACGCCGAACGCAGCAAAAACCTGCAAGCGCTCGTCGAAGGCCTGTACCTCGGCGCGTACACCTTCAACCGCTTCAAGAGCGAAGCAAAGCAGGCACCGCTGTGCGAGGCTGCCGTGCTGAGCGCTGTGCCGGAGGCAGCGGCAATCATTACCGCTGCGGAAATCTCTGCTGAAGCAGTGTGCTATGCGCGCGATTTAGTGAATAACCCGGGCAACGTGGTAACACCGCAGACCATGGCCGAAGATGCCCTGAAGCTGGGGCAGGAATTGCCGTTGGAAATTACCATTATGGACGAAACCTTGATGGAAGCAAGAGGCATGCATGCACTGCTGGCAGTAGGTCAGGGCAGTCATAACCCTCCGTGCCTCGTTGCCTTGCGCTACAACGGCAACGGTGACGCTCCCTATACAGCCTTCGTAGGCAAGGGCATCACCTTCGACAGCGGCGGTATTTCCATTAAGCCTGATGACAACATGGGCGAGATGAAGGACGATATGACAGGTGCGGGCGCTGTGCTCGGCGCTATGCGTGCCATCGCACGTTTGGGCCTGAAATGCAACGTTATCGGCGTGTTGGCCTGCGCGGAGAATATGCCTGACGGCAAGGCGCAACGCCCCGGCGATATCGTACGTACAGCCAACGGCAAGACCATCGAGGTTGTTTCCACCGATGCTGAAGGACGCATGGTACTGGCGGACGCAGTCTGGTATGCCTGCCAAATGGGAGCAAAGAAGGTTGTTGATATAGCAACGCTGACCGGTGCGGTAATTATCGCTCTGGGCAACGAAACCAGCGGTATTGTGGCCAATGATGACGAGCTGGTGGAGCAGATTAAGCTGGCAGGACGCATGGCCGGTGAAAACTACTGGCAGCTGCCTTCTTTGCCCGAATGCAAGGAGGCCATCAAGAGCGACGTTGCGGACCTGCTCAACAGCGCAGGACGTGCCGGAGGCTGCATCACCGGCGGTCTGTTCATCGGTGAATTCGTCGACAAGGATATTCCGTGGGCGCATCTGGATATCGGCGGCACCTCCACCGCTACCAAGACGGAGGGCTTCAAGGTTAAGGGCGGTACTGCCTTTGGCACTATGACGCTTATCAAGCTGGCAGGTATGCTGTAATGGCTGCACAGCTTGTTGATTTACATTTGCACAGCACCTTCAGCGACGGACGCTACACGCCGACCATGCTAGTGGACGAGGCCGTGACTAAAGGCATAGGCGTAATCGCCATCACCGACCATGATTCGTGGAATGGTATGGCAGAGGCGTGCGAGGCGGCAAAACGCTACGGCGGACGCATCCGCGTCCTCACCGGCGTGGAGCTGGGAACGCAGTACGAGGATGATGCCGTGCATATTTTAGGTTATCACGTTTCCATGGACTGTGAAGCGCTGCATAATAAAATGGACGAAATGCGCTATGCGCGCGAGCACCGTTTATATGCCATGCTGGAGAAGCTGGAAAAGTTAGGCTACCATGTGGAGGTAGAGGCCTGCGACCCCAAGAACAGGGCAGTGGGCCGTCCGCATGTGGCCAAGGCACTGGTGGCCAAGGGCTATTTTGCTACCGTGCAGGAGGTTTTCGACGCACTGCTGCACCGCGGCGGACCGGCGTATGTGCCGCAGCCCAAGCTTTCTCCGCATGAGGCAGTGGCGCTGATTCACGAGGCAGGCGGTATCGCTGTGCTGGCACATCCCTCGGAGCTGGTGGATAAAACTCTGCCCGAGCGATTGCTTGCTGCAGAGCCTTTTGACGGCATCGAGGTGTGGCACCCCAGCGCGGATGCACTGGCGCAGGCCCATTGGCTGGCGCTGGCGAAGGAGCATGGACTGCTGGTGAGCGGCGGCAGTGACTTTCACGGAATCCCTGACCGTTTCCCCACAAAGCTGGGAATCTGGCAGGTGCAATATGATGATGTTAAGGGTGTAATAGAATGGAAGTAGTTGCTTTTGTAGGACCCAGCGGCACAGGCAAGAGCCACCATGCCATCGGCGTGGCCTTTGACAACCGTTGTGACGCTATTATTGACGACGGCCTGCTGATTAAGGGTACCAAAATCCTGGCAGGCACCTCCGCCAAGAACGAAGACAACAGAATACAGGCCGTAAAGCGTGCCATCTTCACTGACGAAGGACACGCGCAGGCGGTGCGTGAGGCGCTGGCGACCAACAACATTCATCGTCTGCTGATTATTGCTACCTCAGACAATATGATCAACAAGATTATAGGCAGGCTGAAGCTGGATAAGCCGGTCAAGACGGTGTATATCAACCAGATTGCCAGCAAGGCCGAAATCAAGAAGGCCCGTCATGCGCGTCTGCAGGAGGGCAAGCATATCGTGCCGGTGCCGACGATTGAGCTGAAGCCTCATTTCACAGGCTATTTTGCCGATTTGCCCTATAATATTTTTTCCAGCCAGCGCAAGCAGGAGAAGGATGCGGACCGTTCTATCGTGCGTCCTTCGTTCAGCTTTTACGGCAAGCTGCTGATTTCCGACAGTGCGCTGGAGGATATCATCAAAATTATCGGGCGCAAGCTGGAGGGCGTGGAGCGCATCACATCGATTAAGGTGCGCCGCCGCAGCGACAACAGCAAGGGCATTGTTATCAGCGTAGAGGTTGTGCTGTATTACGGCGTCAAGCTCTTTGCCGTTACCAAGCAGTTCCAGGCGAAGATTAAGGAAAAAATTGAGTATATGACAGCTATGAAGGTGAATAACGTGAATGTTTCCATCCGCAGCTTGGCTGTGAAGAAGTGAATAGAGCAGCTGTATGCTTTGAATACTTTAGGATGCACAAATCCCCCGCAGGGGTCCCTGCGGGGGATTTTGTTTTTTGATACTTTGGGTTAATTCAACTTCTTTCATAACTGAAAGAAATAAACATAGAGCTTGAAGGCTGACCTTAGTGATTAGAGAATTTTCACACTATTCTTGATATTATCGCAATTATCTGATAATATAAGACCGTAAGATTTTGTACGCCTGCCTGGAGTACGGTCGTCGCAGCGTCATTGAGAATGCCTTGTGTATTATTGAAGTAGTACATAGGGCATTTTTTGTTAAGAAGGAAGTTGAAGTAATGCAAACAAAAGAAGCAAGTCAAGAAAGTGAAATCAAGCAGGTCATACGCAGCCTTTGCATGATGAATAACAGGTTTATGAACTTCATGCTTGATGACAACAAGAAAGCAGCGCAGGTTTTCTTGCGCATTATTCTGGGAGATGATAAAATTAAGGTGAGGAATGTCAGGATTCAGAGCTTTATCCGAAATATCTACGGACATTCTTCTCAGCTGGATATTTTAGCGCAGGATAGCAAAGGACGTTATTTTAACGTAGAGGTGCAGAGAAGCGATGAAGGCGCTCCGGCAAGACGTGCCAGATTTTACAGCAGTATCCTTGATACGCATTTTCTGCAGCCAAGTAAGCTCTATGAAGAACTACCGGATACCTATGTAATTTTTATCACAGAAAATGATGTCTTGCGCGACAATTTGCCGTTATATGACATAAGACGAACGATTAAGCAAAGCACCAAAGATTTTGAAGATGGTTCGCATATTATTTATGTCAACAGTCAGCGCCGTGATAATACAGCGCTGGGCAAGCTCATGCATGACTTATACTGCACAGAGCCTAAAAATTTACATTACCAAGAATTTGCCGAGCGCATGGAATTTTTGAAATACAGTAAGGAGGGCGAAGAAAAAATGACTGACGTAATTGAAGAATATGCTGCAAGAAAGGCAGAAGCAGCAGCGAAGGCAGTTGAAGAATATGCTGCAAGAAAGGCAGAAGCATTAGCGAAAGAAGCTGAGAAAAAAGAGCAGACAAACAGAATAGAGCTTGCCAAAGGCTTACTGGCTGACGGTATGAGCATCGAATTCACCGTACGTCACTCTAAACTCTCGGAAGCAGAGGTACGTGAGCTTGCCTCCAAGCTGACAGCATAAAAACTTCTTCCATATATACTATAAATTTCATCCGTTCTTCACAGCAGCTCGTGCCTTGCACTTCGCTGCTGTTTTTTTATGCGCCCCGATATGCTATAATATATAGTGTATAATTAGCTTTACTGCAATGAGCGTTACAGCCTCAGCGGAATAAATTCCGCCTCGGCCTGCAGCGCTTCTTCGCAAGCAATAAGGAGTGATAAGCATGGAGATAAAATCTGTCGCACTTTTAGGAGCAGGAGCCGTAGGCTCTTATATAATCTGGGGACTGAGCAAGCTCCCCGATATCAGATTCGGCATTATCGCCGAAGGCAGCCGTGCTGCGCGTTTGCGTGACGAGGGCTGCAGCATCAACAACGTAACCTACCATCCGCAGGTGTGGAGCCCGCAGGAAGCCAAGGGCGTAGATCTGTTGATTGTCGCTTTGAAATACGGCGCTCTGCCCGGCGCACTGGCAAGCATCCGCGAGGCAGTTGGCCCTAATACCACTGTCATGAGCCTGATGAACGGCGTGGACAGTGAGAAAATTATTGCCGGCGCTATCGACAGCAAGCAGATTCTGCCTGCACTGATCAAGATTGCATCGCGCCACGATGGCAATGGTGTGCGCTTCAACCCGGAAAAGACTATCGGTATTGTTTTCGGCGAAGCGCAGGCACCGTTTGAGAGTGAGCGTGTGCTGGCGATTGAAGCGCTTATGCGCAGCGCCGATATCCATATCCGCCATACGGATTGCATTAATGAAGAAATCTGGTGCAAGTTCCGCCTGAACGTCTGCAACAATCTGCCGCAGGCTGTTATTGGGGCAGGTCTTGGCTGCTACCGGGACAGTGAGCATATGCGTGCGATTAAGGAAGGACTGCGCCGTGAACTGGAGGACATCGCCGCCGCCAAGGGCATTGATATGAGCAAATGTCCCGCAAGCTCCGGTCGTGGCAGCGCCGTTCCGCCATCCGTGCGCTATTCTACGCTGCAGGATCTGGACGCAGGCAGACACACTGAGATTGATATGTTCTCCGGTGCTCTGATGGCGATGGGCAAGGAGCTGGGGATTCCCACACCATACAACGAATATACCTATCATGTTATCAAAGCGTTGGAGGAAAAGAACGACGGTCTGTTCGATTACTCCGGCCAAAACAAAGAAAATACATGCGCGCGTTGAGTGCGCATTAAAGGAGGCAGAAAGCAGATGAAGAATTTGCTGACGATTGCCGGCAGTGATTCCAGCGGTGGCGCGGGAATTCAGGCCGATTTAAAGACCTTTGCCGCTCACGGTACCTTCGGTATGAGCGTCATTACCGCCGTTACGGCACAAAACACCTGTGGTGTTACCGCAGTACAAAATATTGACTGTGATATCGTAGAAGCGCAGATTGCTGCCATTTTTGATGATATCCATGTGGACGCAGTAAAAATAGGCATGGTATCGCAGCCGGAGATTATCCGCACGATTGCCGCCTGCCTGCGCCGTTATCAGCCACGCATTATCGTGGTGGACCCGGTAATGATTTCCAAAAGCGGTTATCCGCTGCTGGCACCGGAGGCCTGCGAAACGCTGATTAAGGAGCTGCTGCCGTTGGCTACGCTGGTTACGCCCAACCTGCCGGAAGCAGAGGCAATTACCGGCATGCAGGTTACGGAAAAGGCGCAGATGCGCGCCGTAGCGGAAAAAATTATTGCTCTGGGAGCGAAGGCTGTGCTCGTAAAAGGCGGTCATTTGAGCGATACAGCGGATGATTTGCTCTTTGACGGCAGCACGGAAACGTGGTTCCCCGGCAAGCGCATCCCTACGAAAAATACTCATGGCACAGGCTGCACGCTTTCGAGCAGTCTGGCGGCAAATCTGGCCAAGGGGTTGGTGCTGCCTGAGGCAGTACGCACCTCCAAGGCCTACGTTACCGAAGCCATCGAGCATGGCATTGAACTAGGTAGCGGCTGCGGACCGACGCATCATTTTGTTGATTTATACAGAAAGGCTGGTATCTTAGACTAATGGACTTAAAAAATACTTTTGGCGAGCTGGTTGACAAGCTGCGTAAGGCAAGACCTGTCATCCACGAAATTACTAATTACGTTACGGCGGAAAGCTGTGCAGATGCTGCACTGGCAGCAGGTGCTTCTCCTGTAATGGCTGATGAGCCGGAGGAAGTTATCGAAATTACTGCCGGTGCCGACGCACTGGTGCTGAATCTTGGTACGCTGAGCTTCAATAAGCAAATTACTATGGAGCGTGCGGCGCAGGCGGCCAAAACCAAGGGCATCCCCGTAGTACTGGACCCCGTGGGCGTAATGGCTTCTACCGTACGTCTGAACTTCGCGCTGAAGCTGCTGAACGCAGGCTATATTGACATCGTGCGCGGCAACCACAGCGAATGCCAGGCGCTGCTGCTGGGTGCAACCGGCGGCCGTGGCGTGGACAATATGGAGCAGGGCACCGAAGAGGGCGAAGCACTGCGCACCGCTAAGGATGCTGCTGCCAAATTCGGCTGCGTGTTTGCTGTCACCGGCCCGATAGACAACATCAGCAACGGCAAGCAGGCTGTTGTACTGAACAACGGTCACCCGCTAATGCAGGATATCACCGGCAGCGGCTGCATGACTACTACCTTAGTTGCCTGCTGCGCCGCTATTACCAAGGATATGCTCGTTGCGGCAGCACTGGGCGTAGTAATCATGGGCCAGAGCGCCGAGCTGGCTGCCAACTTCCTCGAGAAGAAGGACGGCCCCGGCATGTTCAAGGTACGCCTGATTGACGCCATTTACCATGTAACTACGAAGTGGAATCTAGTAAATCTTAAGCCGGAGGAAAAGGTGTCCTGATGAAAGCACAGCCTGATTACAGTATTTATCTGGTTACGGACGATGGCTGCCTGCAGGGAAGGACGCTTATTGACTGCGTGCGTGAGGCGCTCGAAGGCGGCGTGACGCTGGTGCAGTACCGTGCCAAGACAGCATCCAGCGCGGAAATGTACGCCGAAGCGCTGCAGCTGAAAGCACTGTGCGACAGCTTTAATGTGCCGCTGATTATCAACGACCGTCTGGATATCGCCATGGCGGTGGGGGCAGCAGGTGTACACCTGGGGCAGGACGACCTTCCCTGCGCTGCGGCGCGCAAGATTCTGGGCGAGGATTATCTCATCGGTGTTTCGGCGCACAATCCGGCGGAGGCTAAAGCGGCGCTGCAAAACGGTGCGGATTACCTTGGCTGCGGCGCTGTCTTCGGCACTGCTACCAAGGCAGACGTGCAAAAGCTTGGTACTGATGGTTTAGCTGCTATCTGCAGGGAGAAGGGACTGCCTGTTGTCGGCATCGGCGGCGTAACTGCGGACAATTACCGCGAGGTGCGCGCGGCAGGCGCTGACGGCGCAGCCATAGTCAGCGGCATACTGGCGCAGTCAGATATCCGCGCTACGGTAAAAGCGATTGCTAAGGTAAGCCAAGAGTTTGCCAAATAACAAGCGTTATCACAAACATCCTGTTCAATAAAATTATGGTCATCTTTCATGGTGGCCATTTTTGCATTATGGCCGATTTTCCGAATTATTTTTAGTTAAAACTGAAAAATGTTCACTAATATGCCTATATTTATCGCTATCCATATTGGATAAAACGCCGAAGTGTGTTAAAATAGAAACATAAATAGCAAGTATTCACCTCGAAAAAATTACATTGGAGGCCGTGTATATGAGTAACATTAGAAGACTTTTTGTAGAAAAGAAGGATGCCTTTGCTGTCGAAGCACATGGCTTGCTTGCAGATCTGCGCAACAACCTTGGTATGAGCAATCTTACCGGTATGCGTATCGTTAACCGCTATGACGTGATGGGCCTGAGCGATGAGGAATTCGCTATGGCTAAACAGCTGGTGCTGTCCGAGCCGCCTGTCGACAATGTCGTAGAAGAGGAGCTGCCGCTGGCTGCAGGCGAGGCTGCCTTCGCCGTAGAGCTGCTGCCCGGTCAATACGACCAGCGTGAGGATTTTGCCGAACAATGTATCCAGCTGATTACCCAAAAGGAGCGCCCGATGGTTGCTGCTGCTAAGGTATATGTGCTGGAAGGCAAGCTGACTGCGGAAGAAGTCGAAAAAATCAAGGCTTACTGCATCAACCCGATTGAAGCGCGTGAGGCTGAGCAGGCTAAACCCGAAACCCTCATCAGCACCTGCGAGGAGCCGGAAAAGGTTAAATCCGTTACCGGTTTCCTGACCATGTCCAAAGAAGAAGCGGAAGCACTGCGCCAATCCATGGGCCTGGCTATGAGCCTGGACGACCTGCTGTGGTGCCAGAAATACTTCAACGAAGAACACCGCGAGCCTACTATTACCGAAATCCGTGTGCTGGATACCTACTGGTCCGACCACTGCCGTCATACCACCTTCATGACTCAGATTGAAGATGTAGATATCGTTCCCGGCACCTTTACCCAGCCTGTACAAGAGGCTTATGACAAATACATGGCTGCCCGTGACGAGGTTTACGGTGAAGACACCGAGCGTCCGGTAACCCTGATGGACATTGCCGTAATCGGCATGAAGAAGCTGCGCAAGGAAGGCAAGCTAGCTGACCTTGACCAGTCAGAAGAAATCAATGCATGCTCTATCGTTGTGCCTATCGAAATCGACGGCAAGACTGAAGAGTGGCTGGTAATGTTCAAAAACGAAACCCATAACCATCCGACCGAAATCGAACCGTTCGGCGGCGCTGCAACCTGCCTCGGCGGTGCAATCCGCGACCCGCTGTCCGGCCGTTCCTATGTATATCAGGCTATGCGTGTAACCGGCAGTGCTGACCCTCGCACCCTAATCAGCGAAACCCTGCCCGGCAAGCTGCCTCAGCGCAAGATTACCATCGGCGCAGCTGCAGGCTACAGCTCCTACGGCAACCAGATCGGTCTGGCAACCGGCCATGTACAGGAATACTATCATGATAAATTTGTTGCGAAGCGTATGGAAATCGGCGGCGTAATCGGCGCTGCTCCCCGTAGCGCAGTTCGCCGTGAGCGTCCCGCTGCCGGCGATATCGTAGTGCTGCTGGGCGGCAAAACCGGTCGTGACGGCTGCGGCGGTGCAACCGGTTCCTCTAAGGAGCACACCGTTGACTCCCTCATGAGCTGTGGCGCAGAGGTACAGAAGGGTAATCCTCCAACCGAACGCAAAATCCAACGTTTGTTCCGCAACCCTGCCGTAACCGCAATGATCAAACGCTGCAACGACTTCGGTGCAGGCGGTGTATCCGTTGCTATCGGCGAGCTGACCGACGGTCTTGTTATTGACCTAGATAAGGTTCCCAAGAAATATGAAGGCCTGGACGGCACCGAGCTGGCTATCTCCGAATCTCAGGAGCGTATGGCTGTTGTTATCGCTGCCGCTGACCGCGACGCCTTCATCAAATATGCTGACGAAGAAAACCTGGAAGCAACTGTTGTTGCCGACGTTACCGAAGAACCGCGCCTGGTTATGTTCTGGCGTGGCGATAAAATTGTTGACCTGTCCCGCGCTTTCCTCGATACCAACGGCGTTGCACAACACACCAATATCGTAGTAAGCGAAGAAAAAGAGGACAACGTATTCGAGCAGGTTCCTGCCGAAGTAACCTCCGCTGCTGACCTTGAAGCTGCATGGCTGGCTAACCTAGGCCGTCTGAATGTCTGCAGCGAAAAGGGCCTGTCCGAGCGTTTTGACAGCACCATCGGCCGTGGCACCGTAATGATGCCGTTCGGCGGCAAAACCCAGCTCACTCCGAGCGAGGGTATGGTAGGCCGCATCCCCGTACTGCACGGCAACACCACCGCAGCAAGCGTAATGGCCTGCGGCTACAACCCGAACGTTGCTTGCTGGAGCCCGTTCCATGGCGCTATGTACGCTGTAACCGAATCCGTAGTTCGTGCCGTAGCTCTGGGTGCTGACCCCGCTAAGCTGCGCCTGACTCTGCAGGAGTACTTCCCGAAACTGCATGATGCCAACAGCTGGGGCCAGCCGTTCAGCGCACTGCTGGGCGCCTTCACCACACTTGATGCTCTGGACCTGCCGGCAATCGGCGGCAAGGACAGCATGAGCGGTACCTTCATGGATAAAACCGTTCCGCCGACACTCGTTTCCTTCGCAGTAGGCGTAATCGACGGCAACAAGGCTGTATCTGCCGACTTCAAGGCAGCAGGCGACAAGGTAATCTTCCTGTCCTGCCCGCGCAATAGTGCAGAAGTACTGGACTTTGCAGTGCTGAAGGAAAACCTGACCGCTGTACACAAGGCTATGGAAGCAGGCAAGATTGCTGCTGCTGCCGCTGTTAAAGAGGGCGGCGTAGCTGCACTGGTAACCACCATGAGCCTGGGCAACGAGCTTGGCTTTGAATTTATCAAACCGTTCCACGATACCGACAGCCTCTTCACTCTGCAGCCAGGCGGCATGGTCCTCGAGCTGGCAGCCGGCGTAGAACCGGAAGAGCTGTTCGAAGGTCTGGATTACATGCTGCTCGGCCACACTACTGCCGAAGCAGGCATCACCATCAACGACACCAAGATTGACGCTGAGAAAGCCTTTGCCGCATACCGCGAGCCGCTGCTGGGCATCTTCCCGGACGGCACTCCGAAGGCAGAAGAGCCTGCTGACATCGCTATGCCGCTGTACAAGAGCGAGCTGACTTTGACCGCTCCGGTGAATATCGCCAAACCGCGCGTATTCATCCCCGTATTCCCCGGCAACAACTGCGAATACGACAGCGCCCGTGCTTTTGAAGCTGCAGGTGCCGAAGCTAACACCTTCATCGTGCGCAACCTTACCGCTGCTGCTATCGAAGAATCCGTAGAAGCAATGGTTAAATATATCAACAACTCCCAGATTGTGATGATCCCAGGTGGCTTCAGCGCCGGTGACGAGCCTGACGGCAGCGGCAAGTTCATCGCTACCATGTTCCGCAACCCGCGCATCAAGGAAGCAATCAGCGACCTCTTGGAAAACCGCGATGGCCTGATGCTGGGTATCTGCAACGGCTTCCAGGCATTGATTAAGCTCGGCCTCGTTCCGTACGGCGATATCCGCGATATGACCAGCGATGCACCGACACTGACCTTCAACAACATCGGCCGTCATATTTCCCAGATTGTTACCACCAGAGTTGTTTCCAACAAATCTCCGTGGTTCAGCCTGTGCGAACCAGGCGAAGAGCATGCTGTTGCCGTATCCCACGGCGAAGGCCGCTTCTACGCTCCGGAAAGCACTATCAAAGAGCTGTTCGCTAACGGCCAGGTTGCTACCCAGTATGTAAATGCTCAGGGCGTACCGACCATGAACACTCCGTTCAACCCGAACGGCAGCCTGTATGCTATCGAAGGCATCACCAGCCCCGACGGACGTATCCTCGGCAAGATGGGCCACAGCGAGCGTTTTGCTCCGGGCCTGTTCCGCAACATTGCGGGCGACAAGGATCAGAAGATTTTCCTGTCCGGCGTAAGCTACTTCAAATAAGCTGAGGCTTAAAACTGACACAATAAAACGCTCTGCTGACCGCAAGGTTGGCAGAGCGTTTCTGTATATGTTTATATGTATATTATTGCTGTCGCAGAAAACCGTACAAACGCAGGCCGGGCAAGCCTTTGCGCGTGTACGGTTTTTGTTATGATGTACGGTTTAGACGATTATGCTATAATATACATATAACAAATGAGTGGAGGCGTATACAATGCTAGGTGCAATTATTGGCGATATTGTCGGTTCACGTTTTGAATGGGATAATTACAAAGCGAAGGATTTTGAGTTTTTTACTAATGACTGCTTTTTCACAGATGACAGCGTAATGTCTTTGGCGTTATGTGAGGCGCTTTTGGAGAGCAAGCCTGATTTCAGCGATTTGCGCGAGCAGGCTGTAGCAAAAATGCGTGCTTTTGGTGAGGCATATCCTGATGCCGGTTATGGCAGAACCTTTTCCTGCTGGCTTTATTTTGACGACCCGCAGCCTTATAACAGCTATGGCAATGGTTCGGCAATGCGCGTGAGCGGTATTGTTTATGCTACGAATACCCTAGAGCAGGTCAAACAGCTTTCGCTGATGGTGACGGACGTGACGCACAACCATCCGGAAGGCATCAAGGGAGCGGAGGCAACTGCTGTGACAGCATTTATGGCCAAGCAGGGCGCAACTATGCAAGTTATATTAATGCCAACTATTATCCTATGGACTTCACGCTCGACGGTATCCGCGATTCCTATATGTTCAACGAAACCTGCCAGAATACCGTACCGCAGGCATTGATGGCCTTCTTTGAGTCGACAAGCTATGAAGATGCTATCCGTAATGCTATTTCTATCGGCGGTGACAGCGACACACTGGCAGCAATCACCGGTGCGGTAGCAGAATGCTACTACGGCATACCACAAAAACTACGGGAGCAGGGTATGAGCTATCTGGACGAAAGACTGCTTGGTGTATTGCGCGCTTTTGAAGCAAAGTATCCGCCGAAGGTTGCGGAGTTATAAGTGCAACACAAAAACCGTACAGCCACAAAGCCTTATGCAGCAAGGGGTTGTACGGTTTTGTACGGTTTGTACGGTTTTTAGTGAGCGCTCAGCCCTTATAGAAAAAATAGCTGATGACTGCTACCTGCAGAAAGAAAATGAGCGGTACGCCGAAGATAAACTTCAAATGCTGTGTCTTATGGCGGAAAAGCTGCATGGCGATAAATGCGCCTGCGCTGCCGCCGAGCGCTGCCAAAAACAGCAGTACTATTTCCGGCACACGCCAGCTGTGCAGCTTGGCGAAGGCTTTATCTGCACCGTAGACGACAAAGGCGGTGCAGTTGATGAAGATCAGGTAATAATATAAAAAACTGTGCATGGTTCATACCCTCACTTTCTCCTGTTCAGCTGAAGCTTTACTCCAGCAGCTTGGCGATATCCGGCAGGGGAGCGACGCTGCGCTTTAAAATGCCGTGCATATAGGCAATAGCAATGCCGTAGTTGGTCATGGGGACGTTCTGCGCTGCAGCACATTCGCTGCGGCTTTGCATTTCGCGTTCGTTGAGCATGCAGCCACCGCAATGCACTACAAGTTTATATTGTGACAAATCCTCAGGGAATTCCGTGCCGCTGCTGAAGCAGAATTCAGGCTCCGCTTTGGTGAAGCTGCGAATCCAGCCGGGAAGCTTTACTGTGCCGATGTCCTGACATTGGCGGTGGTGTGTGCAGCCCTCGCTGATGAGTATCTTATCGCCATCCTGCACTGTATCGAGCACACGCACTGCCTTCACGGCTGCGCTGAGCGTGCCCTTGTAGCGCGCCATGAGGATGGAGAAGGAGATGAGCGGAATGGTGGGCGGCACAATTTTGCTGACTACGCCGAAGGCTTGGCTGTCGGTTACAACGAGCTTGGGCGGGAAGGCGAGGCGTGCCAGTGCTTCCGCCAGTTCGCTTTCCTGCACAGTTACGGTAATGCCCTTGTTGTCGAGCACGTTGCGCAGTACCTGCTGCTGCGGCAGTATCAATCTGCCCTTGGGGGCGGCGCTGTCAATCGGCGTTACGAGCACTACGATGTCGCAGGGCTTAATCAAATCGCCAAGCAGCTGGCGTTCTACCTCACGCGGGCGCAAAGCAGCGATAGCCTCCTTCAGCTCGTTGATGTTACGGTTGGTGATGGCGCTGACAAGGAAGCATTGCTTAGTGAGCTTCATGGCCTCCATAGTGAGCAGTGCCTGGCGCATTTCGTCTAACAGTTCTACTTTGTTCAGCACAAGGATGGAGGGCAGTTTTTTCGCCTGCAGCTGCTGCCACAGTGCTTTATCCGCTTCGCTGAGGCCAACACTGGCATCTACTACGAGCAGAGCGATGTCGCACTTATTCAGCACCTGCTGAGCCTTGGCGATGCGCTGTGCGCCCAGCTCGCCTTCATCGTCGAGGCCGGGGGTATCGATAATCATTACGGGGCCGAGGGGCAAAAGCTCCATAGCCTTATATACAGGGTCGGTAGTGGTGCCCTTTTGTTCGCTGACAATGGCAAGCTCCTGACTGGTGATGGCGTTGATTAGGCTGGACTTGCCGGCATTACGCTTGCCGAAGATACCGATGTGGATACGCTCGGCAGCGGGAGTTGTATTCAATGACATAGTGGGTTCTCCTTTTTATGTAGATGAAATTGTGATAATCACATGGTATATCAAAGCTAAGATTTATGAATATGGGAATGGAATGTCGCGTAAGGAATAAAAATTACAGCGAATGAGTGTCTGGAACCACAGAAGGGGCGCAATGTCTGAGCGCTATGCAAACTCATATTGCAGAATCTCTTGGCTTCGCGCGAGTTTTGCGCCGCTTCGTCTTGGTTCCACACGAAATGAGTGGCCGTAATTTTTCCTGACTGAAGGGACATTTTGTTTCCCGTAGTAAGTATTCTTGCTGATAGCCATATTTCCTTCATTAGGATAGCAAAAAAGGCTGCAGCACTTTCGCACTGCAACCTCATTGTTGCAAATTATTTTACAAGCTCCATTTTGGGGTTAGGATTGTATTTACGGCCGGCCTTAGCGCAGTCCTTGCCATCAACCTTAACGATATCCGCAGTATAGTTGATGTTGCCGTCGAAGAAGGAAGAACCTACTGCATAGGTATCAACAGGCACGCCCATTTCCTCAAAGGCTGCTACGCGCTCAGCGTCAAAGCCGCCGGAGACGATAATCTTAACGTGGTTGAAGCCCTCGGCATCCAGCGCACGGCGAACGTTGCAAACCAGCTCCTTGCAAACACCGGTCGGCTTAAAGGTACCAATCTGAGTCCACAGGCTCTTGTCAACCATGCTGCCGGAGGTATCCAGACGCACACCTGCGAGCTTTTTGCCCAGCTTGCGGGCCACAGCCAGAGAAGTGTTTACGCAGTCGTTGTCAAAATCAACCAGAGCGATACGTGCGATAGACGGATCAACATATTTATCGAATGCTTCGGTAGCAGCGACAGTGTCACCCTTGTAGGAAGCAATCAATGCATGGGGGATAGTACCCAAACCCTTGCCGCCTGCTGCCAGAGCATTGGCATCGGTAGAGAAGCCGTGGATGCCGCCAACCAAAGCTGCATAGCCGTCGGATTCCTGAGTCTGGTAAATATCATAACGTGCAGGGAAGAAAAGCACCGGCTTGCCGTTGGCAGCCTTCACTACGCGGCGAACATTTGTAGCAATGCGGCTCTGGCGTGCCAGAATACCCAGATAGATGGTTTCCAGATGCGCAAAGTCGGCATAATCGCCTTCGATAGTCATAACGGTTTCCCACTCGTCAACCTCTTCGCCGTCACGCAGGGAATGAATTTCGATAGTTTCCGGATGGAAAGCGCATTGACGGATCAGAGCAATGACCTCGTCGGTACCGCAAACAACAACATGGTCACGGGCGAACACCTGCATCAGCACACGCGGATGATAATTATCACCGTTTAAGATTTCTTCGGAACGCATAAAATATGCGTCAGTATAATAACCTTCTTTAATTTTTTCTACAGGAAAGCTAAAGCTTTCAACAGGTCTTCTTGTAGTCATTTGATGAGCCTCCCAAAAATTTCTCACGAATTTTACTCTTTGCGAGAACATTAACTATTGATTGTAGTTAAAAATATGATACAATATAAAGGCTATGATAGCAAGCCTTTTTCGCAAAAAAATTCCGATTAGCTATATTTCCGATACAATATAGATGGTGATACATATGCACGAAACACGAAAAAAATATACTGTGCTCCTGCTTTCGGCACCCATAGGCTCGGGACACAGGCTGGCAGCCGAAGCGCTGGAGCAAGCCTTAGCCGACCGTCCGGAGGTTGAGGTCATCCACGGCAACATCTTCGACTTCTTCCCGCAGTTTCTGGGCAAGGTCTTTCTCGGCACCTACCTGTGGATTTTAAAATGCTGCCCCTGGCTTTATAAGCTGGCCTACAGCTGGGGCAACAAGCAGGGCGGCTCTTTATGGATGCGTGAGCTTTTAAACCGCCTGTTGGCGTGGTTAGGAGGCAGCTACCTGCGCAGCGTACAGCCTGATGCGGTAATCGCTACGCACGCTACACCCGCAGGCATCATCGGCTATTACAAAAAGCAGCATCCCAAGCTTTGGCTCGGTGCTGTAGTGACCGACTTTACGATTCACCGCTGGTGGGTTTGCGACGGTGTGGATACCTATTTTATCGCCGACGAGCTGCTGCGTGACAAGCTCGCTACCGATGCCGACATTCAGGCTACGGGCATTCCCGTGCGTCAGCAGTTTATGATTAAGCATGACAAGCAGAAATGCCGCGAGTTCTTCGGCTGGGACGAAACCGAACGCGTCTGCCTGCTGATGGGCGGGGGCGAGGGCCTGCTGCCGATGGCCGAGATAATCACGGCACTGCAGCGCGCCGCTCTGAAAAACCTGCGCGTTGTTGCTGTCACAGGCCACAACGAAGCGTTAGCGGCACATCTGCAAGCCAAATACGGCGCTACTGCCGAAATCTACGGCTTCCGCGAGGACGTACCACAGCTCATGGCCGGCGCTGATATGATTATCACCAAGGCCGGCGGTTTAACCTCTGCCGAGGTGCTGGCGAGCGGACTGGACCTTTTAATCTACAAGCCGCTGCCGGGGCAGGAGGAGGGCAACGCAGCTTTCCTGCAGCAGTATTGCGGCGCTCTGGTAGCACGTTCTACCGACGAGCTGGTGCAGCACATCAAAAACAGCACGGTAAGCCCGCGTGAGGCAGCAGCCTGCAGTGAGCACGCACATCCTTTGGCAGCACAGCAGATTGTCGACTACGTTATGCAAAGACTGCAAAAATAATTTTCGGACTCCTTCGGATGAGGGAGTCCTTTTGTTGTATATAGGCCGATGTTTGGGCCTTTTCGTGAAGAATTTGCCCCGCATTTGGCTGACAATTTCTTCTATTGTATAATTAATTTACTTGACCAATACGAATTTCATCATTATAATGTAAGAAAATCGCATATTATGAAGGCTGTGGCATGTAGTTCCGCTCTGACTGCATAATCATGTATTTATTACAGGAGGAGTGTGACCTTATGGATACCACCTTATACCTTGCCGCTGTCTGCGCTGTTGTCCCCGGTCTGGGACGCAGCAGAATACCTGATCTGATTAACGCTCTGGGCAGTGCCCGCGCTGTTTTTGAAGCGAGTGCCGCCACGCTTACGGCAACCGGCCTCTGTACGCCGCGAGCAGTGCAAAGCTTTATCAGCAACCGTGATGCGCGTCTGCCGCAAAGGCTGGATTACTTCTGCCGTCATAACGGCGTGCAGATACTGGCCTATACCGACGCTGCCTATCCGCAGAGCCTGCAGCAATTAAGCGACAAGCCCTTAGTTTTGTACGTCAAGGGCAAGCTGCCTCAGGCAAATTATGCTTTGGCCATCGTCGGCTCACGACGCTGCAGCGAATACGGCGTGCGTGCCGCAGGCTACTTTGCCAAGACGATGACGCGCGAAGGCATACCGATCATCAGCGGCGGTGCCAAGGGCATCGACACGGCGGCACACGAGGCCTGCCTGCAGGCCGGAGGTACGACGGTGGCAGTATTAGGCTGCGGGTTGGATATTGTCTATCCGCCCGAAAACGCCAAGCTGTTCGCCCGCATTGCCGAGCAGGGAGCACTGGTAACGGAATATCCGCCGGGAGTTCCGCCAGCAGCGGCAAATTTTCCTGCGCGCAACCGTATCATCGTTGGTCTGTCGCAGGCCGTACTGGTAGCAGAGGCAGGCAAGCGCAGCGGCGCTGTAATTACGGCGAATATCGCTGCCGACGAGGGACGTGAGGTATACTGCGTACCGGGGAATATTTTCGACGGCGGCAGCATAGGCTGTCATGAGCTTATCCGTACCGGTGCCAAGCTGGTAGATATGCCACAGGATATTTTAGACGATAAAAGAAGTTGGCAGCAGGCGATGAACCGCTGCATAACCCAGCCTAGTATATTTGATTGTGCGCCGCAGGAACCAAAGCCTGCGCCCGCACCTGTCACAACGGAATTAGGAGCGAAGCTGCTTGCGCTTTTGCAGGCAGGAGCGCTTTCTTTAGAAAAGCTGACGGAGCAGAGCGGAGCCGCTTTTGCTGCCGTGAGCATGGAGCTGCTTGACCTGCAGGCCGCCGGACTGGTGGCGACAGACCAGGCGCAGCGTTACTACCGAAAGTAGGAGGAACATAAATGGCAAAGACTCTGGTTATCGTGGAATCACCTACGAAATCCAAGACTATCGAAAAATTTTTAGGCAAAAACTATACTGTAAAGGCTTCTATGGGACACTTGCGCGACCTGCCGAAAAGCACCCTAGGTGTAACCTTTCTGCCGGACGAGGAGCATGCAAACGAATTTGAGCCGAAATATATCAATATCCGCGGTAAAGGCGATTTAATCAAAGCGCTGAAAACAGAAGCAAAAAAAGCCGACAAAGTTTTACTGGCAACTGACCCTGACCGCGAGGGTGAAGCAATCAGCTGGCATCTGGCTTTTATTCTGGGCATCGACCCGACATCTGCCTGCCGCATTGAATTTCATGAGATTACCGCTGCCGCTGTCAAGGACGCTATCAAGCATCCGCGCTGCATTGACATGGATATGGTTGATGCACAGCAGGCACGCCGCATTTTAGACCGCATCGTAGGCTATCAGCTGAGCCCGCTGCTGTGGCGCAAAATCCGCAAGGGTCTGAGCGCCGGCCGCGTACAATCCGTTGCTACCAAAATCGTTGCTGACCGCGACCGTGAAATCGAAGATTTCGTACCGGTAGAATACTGGACGTTAAGCGCCAAGCTGCGTGAAGGCAGCAAGGGACAGCTCTTTGAAGCGGAAGCAGTAAAATACAAAGGCAAAAAGCTGGAGCTGCACAATGAGGCAGAGGCCAGAGCAGCGGAAGAAGCGCTGTCCAAGGCCGATTACATCGTGAGCGACGCAGTAAAGAAGGAACGCAAGCGTCACCCCGTACCGCCGTTTACTACCTCCAGCATGCAGCAGGAGGCCAACAAAAAGCTCAACTTCAGCGCCAAAAAGACCATGATGCTCGCACAGCAGCTTTATGAAGGCGTATCCCTGGGCAAAACTTCCGTCGGCCTGATTACCTACATGAGAACCGACTCCGTGCGTCTGGCAGAGGTTGCCATTGCCGAAATCCGCGACTATATCAAGCAAAACATCGGCAGCGAATTCTGCCCGGCGAAGGAAAACCATTACAGCACCAAAAAGAACGCTCAGGACGCACATGAGGCGATTCGTCCGACCAGCGTCATGCGTACCCCGGCCGAGATGCAGAAGTACCTCACCAATGACCAGCTGAAGCTGTATACGCTCATCTGGAACCGCGTTGTTGCCAGTCAGATGACGGACGCTGTTTATGATGTTACCACCCTGACGATTGATGCCGCCGACTACCAACTGCGTGCAACAGGCTCCGTACTGAAATTCCCGGGCTTCTTGCAGCTGCACAGCAAATATGACGATAAAGAAAAGGACTCCAAGGTTCCTTACGTTGAACCCGGCAGCAAGCTGCTGCTTTACAAGCTCATGCCGGCAGAGCAGCACTTCACCGAGCCGCCTGCGCACTTCACCGAAGCAACGCTTATCAAAGAGCTGGAGGAGAAGGGCATCGGCCGCCCCAGCACATTTGCACCTACCATCGTTACACTGCTTACACGCGGTTACGTTGTCAAAGAGGCCAAAAAGCTGCTCGTTACCGAGCTTGGCATTATGACCGTAGATATGCTCACCGAATATTTCAAGGGACTCATCAACATCGGCTTCACCGCCCAGATGGAGGAAAAGTTGGATGAGGTTGCCGAGAAGAAGCACACCAAGGACGAAGTTCTCAGCGAATTCTATGGTCCCTTCAAAAAGGATCTGGACCACGCAGGCGTGGCTATTCCTATTGTCGAAATCCCGCTGGAGGTCTCCGACGTTCCCTGCGACAAGTGCAACGACGGCACCATGATGGTTATCCGCGAGGGACGCTTCGGCAAGTTCCTGGCTTGCCCCAACTTCCCCAAATGCCGCAATACCAAACCCATTCTGCACCCGATTGGTGTAAAATGTTCTAAGTGCGGCGCCGATATCCTCGAACGCAAGAGCAAAACCGGTAAGGTATTCTATGGCTGCGAAAAATATCCCGAGTGCGATTACACCACCTGGGATAAGCCGCTTAACGAAAAATGCCCGGACTGCGGCGCTATGATGGTAGAGCACGTTGAACGCAACGGCAGCAAGCGCAAGTTCTGCAGTAACCCGGAATGCTCCAAGGCAAGACCGGTATATGCTTCCAAAACCGCTGCAGCAAAGACTACGGAAGCTAAAACCACCGCAACCAAGAAAACTACGGCGGCTAAAAAGACTACCGCTAAGAAAACTACTGCTACCAAAACCACTGCAGCAAAAAAGACTACAGCTACTAAAGCTACTACCGCTAAAAAAACCGCTACTGCAAAGAAAACAACCGTAACGAAAAAAACTACTACAACTAAGAAAGGCAGCAACGAATAAATGACTATCTCTCCTGTACATGTAATCGGTGCGGGTCTGGCAGGCTGCGAAGCCGTTACCCAGCTCACGCGTCACGGTATCCCTGTAATCCTGCACGAAATGCGTCCCGTAAAAAGTGACGGAGCACATAAAACCGCATATTTTGCCGAGCTTGTATGCAGCAACTCCCTGCGCGCAGCCAACATTGAAAACGCTGTCGGCCTGCTGAAGGAAGAAATGCGCCGTTTAGGCTCCCTCATCATGCAAAAAGCTGATGAGCATCAGGTGCCTGCCGGCGGCGCTCTGGCTGTTGACCGCGACGGCTTTGCCGCTGCCGTAACCGAAGCAGTGAAGGCCAATCCGCTCGTTACCGTTATCCACGAAGAAGTGACCGATCTTGAAAGCCTCGAAGGCACTGTCATCGTAGCCAGCGGCCCGCTGACCAGCGACGCGCTTTTCGCCGATATCAAAAAGCTGCTGCAGGCTGATTATCTGCACTTCTTTGATGCGGCAGCACCGATTGTTACCGCCGATTCCCTGGACTACGACAAGGTTTACCGTGCGTCCCGCTACGACAAGGGCGGCGCCGACTACCTCAACTGCCCCTTCTACACAAAGGAGGAATACGTTGCCTTCTGGGAAGCTCTCTGCAATGCGGAAAGCGCTCCCGTTAAGGATTTTGAGCATGATGTATTTGAAGCCTGCATGCCTATCGAGGAAATGGCTGCAAGAGGCGAGGACACCATGCGCTTCGGTCCGCTGAAGCCTGTAGGGCTCATTGACCCGCGCAACGGCAAAGAAGCCTACGCAGTAGTACAGCTGCGTCAGGATAACGCCGCTGCCTCCCTTTATAATCTGGTAGGCTTCCAGACACACCTCAAATGGCCGGAGCAAAGACGTGTTTTCGGCATGATTCCCGGTCTGGAGAACGCAGAGTTCGTCCGTTTCGGCGTAATGCACAAAAACACCTACCTGAATTCGCCGCAGCTTTTGGATAAGCACTTCAACCTGCGCAATAACAAGCGCTTCTACTTTGCCGGACAGATGACAGGCGTAGAAGGCTACGTTGAATCGGCAGCCTCCGGACTGATGGCCGGTTTAGCTGCTGCCAGAGCGGTATTGGAGCTGCCGGAGGTAGAATTGCCCGAGGTAACTGCGCACGGAGCATTGGCCAACTACATCAGTAACCCGGCGATAGAAAACTTCCAGCCGATGAACATCAACTTCGGTCTCATTCCGCCGCTCACTGTACGCATCCGCAAGAAGAGAGAAAAGAACGCTCAGATTGCAGCACGCGCTTTGGAAGCATTGGACGGCTTTCTGCCTGCACTTAAAACTGAACAGGCGTAAATTTTCGCCTGTTATCTCTGAAATATGCTGAAAAAGCCAAAAATATTTTTAGAGAAAGACAATATGTGTCCTCCCTCTATGGTAAAATTTGCTTATAGCTGGTGGCAAAACGTTTGCTTAAGAGAATGATTGTGCTATAATTAGCTTAAAGAGATTTTCTTGCAGCAACCGCTTTGCAAATTTCATGGCAGGGAGGAACTAATAATGACAGATTTACGCATCGCAAAGGATCGTTTGCTCTATATGTATTCGCGCCTGGTAGACGGCAAAATGCTCTACAAGAAGGAGGAGGCCCAACGCTTCGGCTGCTCCTTACGCTCTATTCAGCGCGACATAGAAGACCTGCGGTCCTTTTTACATGAGCAGAACGAAGCATCAGGCCTGGTGCAGGATTTGGTCTACAACCAAAAGCTCGGCGCTTACCAGCTTGTACCGCCATCACGCAATCTGCTGTCCAACGAGGAGGTTTTCGCCACGCTCAAAATACTGCTCGAAAGCAGGGCGTTCACCAAAAAGGAGCTGTATCCGATTCTTGATAAGCTGATTGACTGCTGTATCCCGAAAACGGAGCAGCAGCGTGTGAGCGAGCTTATAGGCAATGAAAAGCTGGTTTATGTAGAACCGCAGCACAAGGATAAGTTCCTGAAGAAGATGTGGGAGCTTAGCGGCGCTGTGCATGAGCATCTGGAAATAATCATTAACTACCGCCGTACCGACGGCGTTCTGGTGCAGCGCAGACTGCAGCCCGTAGGCATCATGTTCTCCGAATTTTACTTTTATCTGGCAGGCTTCATTGTGCCCAAGGAGAAGGAGGAGCTCAAATTCGAGATAGAAAACGATCCCTTCCCGACTATCTACCGCATCGACAGAATCAACAGCTTTACCGTCACCGAAACGCATTTCGCCGTTCCGTATTCCAAGCGCTTTGAGGAGGGCGAGTTCCGCAAGCGCATCCAGTTTATGTACGGCGGCCATCTGCAGCGCCTGCGCTTCCTGTATAAAGGCGGCAGCTACGAGTACATTCTTGACCGCCTGCCGACCGCCAAGGTGGTAGAGGAGGGAGAAAACGGTACGCTTATCGAAGCGGAGGTTTTCGGCAAAGGCATTGATATCTGGCTGAAAAGCCAGGGCGAGCTGATTGAGGTTATTTCCAGACAGGAGATACCGGTAAACTAAGCGCAAAATTCATTTTCGCAAAAAATATCTAAAAATTTCTCAAAAAATTTTTTAGGATAGCCAATTTCTGGCTATCCTATTTTTTATAATAAGATTATGCTAAGACATAACGCAAAAGCAAAACTGATTGCCGGCACGTTTTTCAGGAATGCACCTGTATTTACTTTGGCAAGCGGTATCAAGGCAGTCTTCGCACCTTTTTTTACATGAAGAAATGCCGGAAATACTGTAAGCTATAATCAGTAAGAAGTAGAGGAGTGGATGATATATGTATTGCGAAAAGTATGTAGAAATGGGCAGAAAAATACGTTATTACAGAATCATGCAGGAGCTGGGGCAGGGGATGCTCGCAGAGCAGATAGGCATTACTCCGCAGTATTTGAGCAAAATCGAGCACGGCAGCGCGCGCCCGAGTATGGACCTGGTATTCCGCATCGCCGATAAGCTGCAGGTGAAGGTGTCGCACCTGCTGGAGTCCTGCTGATACTTTATTTTTCCTCCTTTTTGTGGTACAATACCCATGTAATTGCTTCTGCTCGAGGCAATTAACAGCGTGACTGCCCCAAGGCAGCATACATGTAAGGAGGCAATTTAATATGAACGAGCAAAACAGCGTTTTAAACATCATTGGCAAGGTAAGCGGATTTTTATCCAAGTACATCGCCGTCGTGATTTTAATCACCTCTGCGGTTGCTTTCACCCATACGCAAAAATTCATGTGGATTCCACAGTATACCGCTCTCTTCCTGGGCACGGCAATGTTCGGCATGGGCCTGACCATCAAGCGCGAGGACTTCCAAATCGTCTTTTCCCGACCTAAGGAGGTTATTTCCGGCTGTATCCTGCAATACACCATCATGCCATTGGCAGCCTATTTTCTGGCTGTAGTGATGAATCTTGATACTGATATCGCTCTGGGCGTTATCCTCGTAGGCTGCTGCCCCGGCGGTACTGCCAGCAACGTTATTGCCTACATCGCTAAGGGTGACGTTCCCTTATCCGTGGGCATGACCATCACTTCGACCTTGATTGCACCGCTGGTAACACCTGTGCTGGTGTACCTGCTGGCAGGCTCCTGGGTTGAGGTAAGCTTTATGGCTATGGTGCTTTCCGTAGTGAAGATTGTGCTGCTGCCTGTGCTTGCAGGTATCATATTAAACAGCCTTTTCCACGAAACCATCGTCAAGCTGGGCGGTATTCTGCCGCTGGTTTCCGTTGTAGCGATTGTAACCATTATCGACGGTATCGTTGCTGTTAACGCTGCTAAGCTGATGAGCTGCGGTCTGATCGTTATGCTGGCTGTTGTCCTGCACAATGGCATCGGTATGGCTCTTGGCCTGGCCATGGCGCGTCTGATGAAGGTATCCTACGCTAAGGAAACCTCTATCGCTATTGAAGTTGCAATGCAGAACAGCGGTCTGGCGCTGGCACTGGCAACCGCAAACTTCGCCGCTAATCCGCTGGCTACACTTCCGGGCGCAATTTTCAGCATATGGCATAACGTTTCCGGTTCTATGTTCGCCAGCTGCCGCATTAAAGAGGTAGAAGAAAAGCAAAAGCTTGAGCTTAAGGAACATGCAATAGCAAAATAAGCAAAAACTAAAGGCACTACTGTGAGCGCAGTAGTGCCTTAATTATTTGTATTGCGTAGGGCAGGGGAGCCTACATATTATTTTTTACTTTTATTATCCAAACCGAAAAGCATTTCCATAGGCTGCTCCGGTGCTTCTTTAACCGTTGCGCCTGTGCTGAAGCCAGGCATTTCCGCCTTGGTCAGCTCAATTTTTCCGTATTGGCGCTCATAATCATCAATAACCCATTTCAAAATCTGTTCGATTTCCTTGTTGACCGAACGGCCATTTATCTTTGCCAAATGCTTCATCTTATTCATGATAATAGGATGAATGCGCAGTGTAAAACGTGCTTCTTCCATCAATATTCCCTCCAGGTCTTCCTATTCTACTAATTATTATAGGCAAGAACAGCGCTTTTGGCAAGGAGATAATCTTTTTTAGCAACAGCTAACTGTTTTTACAAGATTTTCAGACAATAGATATGCAAATATGTTATAATAAATACCATAGTGTAAATTTTTAGGAGGCAACAATGACTTTAGCAATAAATGCCGTATACCACGGCTTTAAGGTTTTACAAGCACAATTTGTAGATGAAATCAGCTCCCAGGCATATATCATGGAGCATATCAAGAGCGGCGCACGCCTTTTGTACCTTGCTAACGATGACGATAACAAGGTTTTTTCTATTTCCTTCAGAACTCCGCCTGCAGATGATACAGGTGTGGCACATATTCTGGAGCATTCCTCTCTCTGCGGCTCCCGCAAATATCCCTTAAAGGAGCCCTTCGTAGACCTCGTCAAGGGTTCTCTGAACACCTTTTTGAACGCTATGACCTTCTCGGATAAGACCATGTATCCCGTTGCCAGCCGCAACGATAAGGACTTCCATAACCTGATGGACGTATATCTGGACGCTGTGTTCTATCCTTCCTTCTACCAAAACAAATACACCCTGCGTCAGGAGGGCTGGCACTATAATCTGGACAGCCTTGACGGCGAGCTGAGCTACAACGGGGTTGTTTATAACGAAATGAAGGGTGTATATTCTTCGCCGGACGCTTATCTGGAAAACGAAGCAATGAAGGCTCTGTTCCCCGACAACTGTTACCGCTTTGAATCCGGCGGCTATCCGGACGCTATTCCGCAGCTGACTCAGGAAAAATTCGAGCAGTTCCACAAAACCTATTACAGCCCGGAAAACAGCTATATCTATTTATACGGTGATATGGATATCGACGCTACTTTGGAATATCTCGACAGCGAATATCTGAGCAGCTTCGAGAAAACCGGTACTGTTGATTCCGCTATCGCAGAACAGCAGTCCTTGCCGCGTACTGCGGATATCGAAGCATTTTATCCGGTTGGGGCAGAGGAGGACTGCACTGCCAAAACATATCACGAGCTTTCTATCGTAACAGGCAAGGCAACCGACCTGCAGACCAGCATGGCTCTGAGCTTGCTGAAAAGCACCCTGCTGGACAGCGAATCCTCCGCACTGCGCCGTGCGCTGATGGATGCAGGCGTAGGCCAGATTATCAACGGCGGCTATACCTCCAGCATGTATCAGCCGGTATTCTCTATCCGTGCCAGCGGCAGTGAGAAGGAGCTGCGCGATAAATTTATTAGCGTTATTTATAAAACATTGCAGGACATCACCATCAACGGCATTGATAAAAAACTGCTGGAGGCTAACATCAACTCCATGGAATTCAAGCTGCGTGAGGCAGATTTCGGCGGCTATCCCAAGGGACTGATTCTGGGCATCGGCGTTATGGATAACTGGCTGTATGACGGAAATCCGATTGAGGGCCTCTGCTATAACAAATATCTGGCAGCTCTGCGCGAGGGCCTGAAAACCAACTATTACGAAAGCATTATTGAAAACTATCTGCTGGACAACACCCATAAGGTGCTGGTAACTCTGCTGCCGCAGCCCGGCAAGGAGGAGGCAGACCAGGAGGCCGCTGCTGCCAAGATGAGCGCTATCAAGGCACAGATGAGCCAGGAGGAGCTGCAGCAGCATATCGACGAATGTGCCGAGCTGCACCGTCTGCAAGCTACTCCCGACAGTGAGGAAGCACGCGCAACCATCCCTGTACTGAAGCGCAGCGACATCAGACAGGAGGTAGAGAAGATTGAAACGCAGGAGGAAGAGCTGGGCGCAAGCCATTTGCTGTATCTTCCGCGCAACACCAATAAAATCGCTTATACCAGCTTCTATTTTGATATTACCGATATGGAAGCCGAAAAGCTGCCTCTGTGCTATCTGCTCACAGATATCATGGGCAAGTTCAACACCGAGCGCTACAGCTATCAGGAGCTGGCAACCAACGCCATCATGTATACCGGTGGCATTGCGTTCGCTGTACGCGCCTTCACCGAAGCAGAATCTACGGATGATTATAAAATTTACTTCTCCACCAAAGGCAAATGCCTCACCGATAACCTGCCGAAAATGCTGGATATCCTGCAGGCCATTGCTTTGGAAAGCAAGATGGACGACCTTGACCGCTTCCGCGAGCTGGTATCCGAGCTGAAAACCGATTGGGATGACAATTTCTTCAACCGCGGTCAGACCGTTGCTATCACCAGACTGTTCTCCTATTGCTCTGCCGGCGCACGCGTCAACGAGCAGGACGAATTCAGCTATTACCAGTTCCTCAAAAAGCTGACCGATAACTTCGACGAGCTGGCACCGCAGGTACTGGAGCAGTTGCGCCTGTTAATCAAATGCTTCTTCCAGAAGAACCGTTTCTTGCTCAGCTACAGCTGTGACGTAAAAGAGCAGGCAGCAGTAAGACAGCAGTGCCTTGATTTCATCAGCAAGCTGTCTGATGCAGAAGCAGGGGAGAAGGCTGAGATTCTGCCCGTAGGCACCGTTAACGAGGCTATTGCTACCGCGGGTAAGGTACAATACGTTGCTGCAGGCGGCAACTTTGCAAAGCACGGTCACAAATACGTGGGTGCGATGGCTGTACTGGAAACCATTCTGAGCTATGAATATCTCTGGACCAAAATCCGTATTCAGGGCGGCGCTTACGGTGTTACTGCACGCTTTGAGCTGAACGGCGTAGGCGTGTTTGCATCCTACCGCGACCCACAGCTGCCGAAAACTCTGGAGGCTTACCAAGGTCTGGCAGAATGGCTGAGAAACGAAGAATTCCCCGAACGCGAGCTGAACAAGTACGTTATCGGTACCATCAGCACGATGGATAAGCCCCTGACCAACAGCATGCGTCTTGACAAGGCAACCGCGCAATATCTGAAGCACGTTCCCGTTGAGCTGCGCCAACGCATCCGCAACGAAATCCTGCAGGTAAGCAATGCAGACCTGCAAGCACTGGCTAAGGTAGTAGAGGACATGCTCAGCGACGGCCTGATCTGCGTAGTCGGCGGCAAGCAGCCTATTGAAGCTAATAAATCTTTGTTCAACAATATCATCAATGCGTAAATCTGTACGCTAGTAAATTTACGCTAAGGTTAATAAAAACCCGTGACGTCCGAAGGGAGTCACGGGTTTTGTCGTACATAAAAGTGCTATAAGGTTAATCTAACTCGCCGTTCTGCGCTTTTTTAACAAGCTCCTGATAAGCGTTATAAACGCCGCTGTTGAAGCAGGTAAGCACAACACTCATGCCATAGTCGGCGTTGGCATTAATCCATTCGGTGCAGGTCAAAAGAGCGATACGGGCAGCCTCGTCCACAGGATAAGCATAAGCACCGGTAGAAATCGCCGGGAAAGCAATGCTGTGCAGATGATGCTTGCGCGCCAGTTCCAGGCTGTTCTTGTAGCAGTCGGCCAGTTCCAGTCTTTGTTCAACCTTACCGTTATAAATAGGGCCTACGGTATGAATAATGTAGCTTGCAGGCAGATTATAGCCATAGGTAATCTTGGCAGCACCAGTCGGGCAGCCGCCTAAGGTTTTGCATTCTTCCAGAAGCTGCGGTCCTGCAGCGCGGTGGATAGCACCATCAACGCCACCACCACCTAAAAGCGTACTGTTGGCAGCATTAACAATCGCGTCGCAGTCCAGCGTAGTAATATCACCGCGCCAAACGGAAATAGCGTTCTGTGCCTTGTTCTTTTGGGCATCAGCCAACAGCTCCTTGAGCATTTGGTTCTGAATATTGAAGGGAGCTGGGGAAGCAGGGTTAAAGATAATGCCCGCAATACCGTCCATTTGCAGGATTGCTTCAAAGTAGTTGACCAAAGGGCGGCTGATAACATTGCAGGACTCGCCCTGCTCGTAGGCCTCTTTGCTGCTGAAAGCAGTCATATATTCCAAGCCGCTGTCCGTAGTCTGCGTCTGCAGCAGCAGCTGTCCCTCCGGCGCATCGGCAGCAGTAGGAATGAGCACTTCGGAACCTTCCTGCAGCACAATGCTGACTGCATGCAACAGCTTCACCAGATTCGCCTCGCTCTGGTCCGCAGCAAAGAATTGCTGGGCGTTCATGATAATATCATTAGATGGATGTAACATAAGCGTCATCTCCTTATAAAAATCGTTTACACACATTCATAACTATAATATATAACAAAAAAACAGCTCTGTAAAGAGCTGTTTTTTTGTATTTGACGCTAAAGTGACATCATTTTACATGCATTTTACAGTCAGGCTATTAGAGCATACGGAATACAGAAATAACCTTGCCAAGCACCTTAATGTTGTCAGAACCAACAATAGGCTCATACTTATCGTTCTCCGGCTGCAAACGCACACTGCGCAGCTCGCGGAAGTAACGTTTAACGGTGGTTTCCTCACCGTCAATCAAAGCAACAACAATATCGCCGTTATTAGCAAAATTCTGCTTACGCGCAATAATGTAGTCATGATCAAGAATACCTGCGTTAATCATGCTGTCACCGCATACGGAAAGCATGAAAACATCATCGTCGCAACCAATCAGGTCACGAGGAATAGGATAGGTCTCTTCAATGTTCTCGACAGCAAGAATAGGAACACCTGCAGTAACCTTGCCAACCAGCGGTACCGGAACAAGGAGCTTGTTTCTCCAGGCATCGCTCTCGCTCATCAGCTCCAGAGCACGCGGTTTGGCAGCATCACGCTGAATGAAGCCATACTCCTGCAGCTTCTTCAGATGATTATGCACACTGGCACTGGAGGATAAACCCACAGCTGCACCGATTTCGCGTACAGCAGGTGGATAACCCTTATGATTAATAAAAGTACGGACGAATTTCAAAATGTTACGTTGGCGTTCAGACAACATATCTTCGGTATAGTTGCCATCAAAGTCCGGCGGGAGTGCTTTTCTTCTTCCCATTTTAGACCCTCCAATCATGTGTTTATAGTTAGCCTTATACAAATTATAACAGATAAAAGTAATTTCGTCAAACAGCAGTGCGCACGGTTGTTAATCTAACATAAAAAACATTAAAAACTTCTCCAAACCTCCGGGGGAGGAGCAAAAAGCGAAAAATTATCATAATCCGATGCTTTTTTAAGCAAATTCCTCAGTCGGGAAATAACCATGTCTATAATGCTGCCTTTTTACCGCAAAGACTGCAAAATAATATTTTACGTCCGATAATGTATATTATGTTAAATTTTGCAGCCCTATAACAGCAGCAACGCCGCGCGGCTGACCGCTTGGCTGCATTACAACAAATGCGTTACTCACAATCTACACGCCTAGTATACCACAAATATTACGGCTTGTCTTATAGCTAAATTTGATAAATCAGCCGTATTTATCGGAAAATCTGATAAATAACGCCCAAATATCAGCCCAGCTAAACAATAGCAGATGTTTGTACTATATTATATTGCTATTTGTCCACTGTAGTGATACAATAATACTGTAAGCGCTTAAAAAAATTTTAAACGGTCAGTCGCGCAACTGCCCGGAAAGGAGATTATGTAAAATGCCTAACATTAACGCTGAAACCATGAAAAAATATCTGCAGATGCAGGTAGAAAACGGCACCGGCTCTGACGGTACCACCAAATACGTTAACCGCAGCTATAAGCTCAAAACCGAAGCTGCCGATGATAAGGTTTACGATGCTGCAACCGCCCTTGCAAGCCTCATGGCTAAACCCTATCGCGCCATCTGTGTTGTCAATACTGTGGAACTGGCGGAACAATAATGAGTTGGTGGACTGACAACAGACAAACAATACTAATGACTGTTGTGCGTTGGGGCTTGGGCTATCTGCTAGGACGGACGGCAGCTGCCGACCTAAACCCGAGCACACAACAGCCGTTACAAGATGATGGACAGCAGCTCAACGATGCTGCCCAGAAAGGAGATACCGACAATGGAAAAAAATCTGGAACTGATTTTTAAAAACGCCGACGGCAAAACTTGCACCCTGACCGTTAAAGAACCAGCTGAAAATCTGGAGCTCACCAGAGTTAAGGCCGTGCAAGAAAAAATTATCGCAGATAATGTTTTTGGCACCTCTGGTGGTGACCTGAAGGAAGCTGCAGGCGCGCAGTATGTCACCAAATCCGTGGAAGCCCTGGCGTAAAAAAAATAGAGAGCAACAAAAGTTGCTCTCTTTTTTTAGCTAATCCTCATTACGATACAACACCTGTACATTATCGCCCGGTGGTGTGCAGCCCTCTTTGATGTTGCAGACATCTACTTTGTCCGCCTGATCCTGACCAATCGACTCCATCGCTGCAAGCTGCTTGTCAGTATAGTGCTTTGCCATATTTTGTGGCCCCCTTTCTTTTGTCCACTACTATTATACCATATATTGTATATGACGGACAAAGGGAGGTTATAATGTGGCTAAATATTTTGTGCAAAGTGAGTTTGATTGCCGGTGTGGCTGCGGGCATACTAGCAAAGCATTATTGATTGATACTCTGGATATTATCCGCGCGGAGCTTGGCTGCCCTATCTACATTACCAGCGGCGCGCGCTGCCCTGCGCATAATGCCGCCGTTGGTGGCGTGCCGGATAGCTATCACATTTGCGGTCTGGCTGCAGACTGCGTGCCGGATGATGGTGACTTAAACAGACTGGCCAACATCATGCGCCAGTTCTCGCCAACGGCAAACATCCTGATATATTACAGCAGCGGATTTATCCATTTTGATTTAGGCTGCGGACTTAATGGCCGTACCCTGATAATGGATTAGGTACGCACTCGCTGCGCTCGTGCTATGCGTAAGAGCCGACTGTGATTAGACCTCGCGGCCGTGCCAACGCGCAAGCCAGCCGCAGCGCGTGGGCTGCTGCCTGTACGCTCGCATAGCTCGCGCATAACCTGTATTATCCGACGTGGCTCGCAGGCGCGCGCACTGCACGCCCGCCCATCGTTGCCGACAGCTGCAGCATGATATCAGGCGTGCGCGGCACGCGCCACGGCACGACCGCGCGACCAGTGCTGCTATTGGCAGCGCAAGCCGTCAGTGATGGCAGCACTCGTCGCGCTATCCGATAATACCGGTTATGCCAGGCAGGTCCCACGCCTGCTGCGACAAGGCTTGCGTGACGTGCGCCAACTCTAGCGACGGCCGCGGATTAAAAAAAGACTAGGCTTTCGCCTAGTCTTTTTATTTTGCGTACTTATCAAGTTCCGCGCACCATTTATCACGGTCTGCGACTGCCTGTGCCTTCAGCTCAGGATCATTATTTTTATCTGCAATCTCTATCAGTCTTTCCGCGTTTTCGATGTTAATTTTTATAATCTGCTCAACCATTTTTTACAATCTCCTTTAATTTTACACTGTAACATTTAATGAGGGCATACGCTGCTGCGTATGCCCTCTTGCTTACTGTAAATTTTTGACTTGTACCGCGTCGCTGTGGTAGCTATCGTAGATAGCCTGGTCACGCAGCACCCAGACCGCAAAGCCGCGCGACTGCGGCGCGTGCGCGCTCATCCACTCCGCTGCGTCCTCCTTGCTCTCAAATCCGGCCTGCGTCACCCTTGCGCCATCAGGTCGCATGCCCTCGACGTAGTAGCATAGTTTTACCTTGTCATCTGCTTGTAATAACATACATATACAATCTCCTTTTGTCGGCAAAATTACCGCCAGCGCGAGCTGCAATCGCAGCAAGTGGTGCGCAGCGTGCGTGGATTACCAATCACTCTCCACACGTAACACGTAGCACACGCCAGGCATCTCACCTGCCGCAATAGCTGCCGTGATAGCAGCTCTGATGTTATCCGCATCGCTACGGTTATCCACGTAGCACAGAGTAGCCACGCGGTCTGCCATATCAACATATTTAACAACATATCTGTCCATCACATTTGCTCCCCCTAGCCGGTCCGTCCCCGACTGCTACAAGTATAACATATTATTGCAAATATTGCCACAAATCTAAAAACATAATTATTAATAATTAATAGCGCCCCCTTGATCGGCCTCCCGCGCATAAGCGGCGAGTGTCATACGAGGCGTGCGCAGCCTTGCGCGCTGCCCTACCCTATCGACCGCCCGTTGACGCGAGCCGCGTCCATGCGCTATAATGTCAGGCCGCGGGCGCTCCAATAGGCAAGCGTCAGCTTGCCAACCTTGCTGCCGCAGGCTGACGCCAAGCTGCTTGACTGCGCGGCGTGTGTAATAATACGGCAAGCGTCAGCTTGCCAACCTTTCTCCCGGCGCGTGATGCGGCGCGCGCGCGTGACGCATGACGCGCAACCCCAAAGCGTCAGCTTGCATTATGTGTGCGCCCTGGCATAACTGCGCGCACGTCTGCCAACACACATTATGCAAGCGCGATTACGCAGCCAACTACAGCAGCAGCGGCGCGCCGTCACGATAATGTCAGCCCACGCAATAGCAGCGCGAGGGCATAAGTCCAAATTATCGGACGCAAAGCGAGCACACGCAGGCATCCGCTGCTTATTGTCATACTGGCTGCGCGTGCGAGACTGCGTCGGATAATTTTACTTATGCAACCGATGCGCGGTAGATAGGCGCGCAACGCCGCGCACCTCATCCACCGACCACGACGGCTGGAGCGCGCAGCGCGCCCGGCGTGTCACCAAACAATAAGCGCGGCGGATTTGCAGGCACGGCCGCAGCACGGTGGGAGCGCGAGCAGTACCGGAGCACCACGCAGCAGACCGACCAGCGCGGGGCGTGCAAGGGCGTGCCGGAGCATCACGACGCCGAGCCGCTGCCGTTACCTCTGACTGCAGGCGTCGCGCCTGATGCAGCAGCGGTCGCTTGCCGCGTATCAATTTTTTTTTTAAAATCCCTAAAAACCGGCCGCGTGGCAGCCTCATAGAGCCGTCCAAAATTAGCAGCCCTTATGTTGATACCCACAAAATCACTGTACGCAGCCGTTAAAATTTTACAATCCAACGCAAAAACGCCGATGGCCAGGCGTGTGGCCATGTGGCCAGCAGCCGTCCATAATTATTTCACAATAATGTTACATTACGCCGACTTATCCACTATAACAGTACATTAGTTGTATAATGGTGGATAATTGACCTGAAAAGGGGCAATGGTGTGGCGTCCGCGCGGACACGCAGGCCAGCAGCAGCCCAACAGAGCCGCCGCGCATTGTTATGCTAATTATTTATAACTCTCTCAAACTCTTGACACATGAGCCACGGTTGATATAATTAATATAAAGCGGCACTGCCGCGCTTCCCCATCGCTCCCTGTTGAGATTGCTTGCAGCGGCTCTTTACAATCTACACGCTGTCTGGTATGCTCGGAGGGAGTGCCAGAGGGAGCTCCAACCCCCCTGTTATGCCGGTAACGACATAACAAAGGTCGGTTGCCATGCCCGTCGGTCATCCGTCGGTCGCAAACCAAGCAGCTAAGCTGCGACAATCAAGCCAAATATTAGGCACACGGCGGTCACGCTGTACGTGCTCGTTGCAAAGCTGTAAGCAACGATGATTGCCCCCCCTAAAATCTCACTGTCCGTCAAACAATAAAATTTTACGTGGCGGTCACTAAGACAGCACGAAAAAAAGCCAGGCTCTACGGAGCTTGGCTTTTTAATTTATGGTTTTAAGTTGTGTGCTGCCTCTCTCGCTAAAATAAGCAAGCGGAGTACCGCCACCCTCTAACGGCGCTACCATCCTTGCTTGTACGTGCTAAGTGTTGGGCAAGGAGATAGATGTAAGTTATAACCCTCGTCCTCTCTCATTGTCATTGTGGCCACTTGGCAGCCATCCAAAAGGGCAAGCTGTTTACACGCATGTTTGCAACATCCAGCCGGCAGCGTCCGATAACCTACGTTATGTAACGTGCTACATGGGGCTACAGCTCGCCTCGCGTCGTTGTTGGTTGCCTGCAAAATATTATCATAATATGTCGTTATCCGACGCGGACTCGCATCCGATAACGCTGCATTATGTTAAATTTTCCTTTTCTCAGACGTAAGATTTTCATGCACTGCAATTCATTGCATCTGTGTAGTTAAAAGTGCCATTTGTTTACTTGCTGTTCAAGGCTTTTTTCCATTTCAACGTCAGTTTTTTTGATAAAAAGCATCGCTGTAGCAGCTTTTTGGTTGCAGCTCAGTAAAATTTTGTTGTTATAAGCAAAATCCTTCAGCAAATCGGTATCAGCATTGATGCCGATAAGAGCTTTTTCCTGGGTGAAGTCAAAATTTGTCTTATAATCCTTCAAAGCAAAGTATTCGTTGCTGAAGCCCTTCATGCGCTGCAGACCTTCGGAGATAAAACTCTCAACCGCAAGTCTGTTGGCAACAGGCGTTGAAAGAAGCTCTTTGATTTCAGCGTCGGTAATGTTATCAACACTGGCAGTAATCAGCAGATGATTCCAGTGCTGCAGAACATTACGTGCACCGCTGCTGTAAAGCTCCGTAACCTTCTTCTGGTATTCGGGGTCAGCCTGCGGAATAGCTAATACGGCATAAACACTGTCATAATCAGTATTTGCGGCAACCTCCTGCATTTCCTTCATTGAAGAAGCCAAAGTCAGGTAAAATGTGCCCTTGTCCTTATATTTAAGATTCAGCTGGCCATAGAACCAGTCATCAGGCAGCTGCACACTTTTACCGGCTGCGGCATCGGTAAAGCCGATGGCCTTCGGCGTGCTTGTCGGAGCAAAAGCCTTAAAGCCCTTCAGCAGATCAGTGTGTGCTTTAGCGAAGCGCTGCATGGTTTCGGCCGGTACGTCGCGTACAAAAACATTCTCAACCTCCAGAGCCTTGTCCATCTCTTCCTTTGCGGAAGCAGCAGATTTGGGCTCGGTCTTGGCCTCGTCATTTTCGTCGCTTTTTGCGTCAGTATCGATATCATCAATATCTGCATCAGCGTCAGCGTCTTTTTCATCCTTCTTAGGTGCATAAAGATCCTGGTCAGTATTTACGGTAGACAGCAGATAAAGTCTGTCATTGGCAGAAACAAGGCTAGTATCAATTTTAACCAGCACATCACCCTGTTTATATAGGTAAGAAATAGTTATCGCCTTTTTGCCGGCAATTTTCCCTGTCTTAATAAGAGGCGTAAGCTTTTCCAGCTTTTCCTTGAGCACCTTGCTCTGAATCGTCAGATTGCCGTTACTGTCATGCTCGGCATATTTATCAAGCTCCAGCAGCGGCGCAGGCACGGTTTTCGGATTAAGCTGGGAGCGCTCCAAAAGTGCCAGCTTCTCATATTCCGCATCAAAATAAGCAGTAGAGAATTTTTCGCCTAAAATCTGCTCCATATCCTCTGCTGTGTAATAGTTAACAATATTAACTGCGGTATTTTTTAAATTCTCTTCGTTCTGATAAACCTTTTTGCTGCTGATATTGGTATACGCATAAACCTTCTTCGCTTCCAGCTTATAGTAAGGCTGTCCGTCCTTAACGCTGTAGCCTGCGTAGCTGTTTTCGTAGGCAGAAGCATGCGCAGCGCACAAAACAAGCACTGCCGCCAAGACTGTAATTTTTTTCATATACTCACCATCCTTTTGTTGGAAAAACGGTGGAATTATTTATTGTAGACGATGTTAACCATCACGCCGCTGCCAAGGTTGCAGGCATTAGCTTCATCAGTATCGATATGAACCTCGTCAGCATGCTTTACGCCCGCACGTACCAGAACATTATGCAGTGTTACAGAACGCTCGCCCTCTGTCTGGATATCAACGATATCGCCGTCCTTCAGGCCGTATTTTTCAGCGGTTTCCGGATACAGATGCACGTGGCGCGCAGCGATGATAATACCCTCTTTCAGCTCAAGCTCGCCTTTCGGACCGATGAGCTTAGCGCCAGCGCTGCCTGCGATGTCGCCACTGTTGCGGATAGGGGCATCAAGGCCAACCTTGCGCGCGTCGGTCAGAGAAAGCTCAATCTGAGTTTCCGGACGCAAAGGACCGATGATACGCAGCTTCATGGAATCCTTGGGAGTTACCATGGTAATCTGTTCTTCAGAAGCAAACTGACCGGGCTGCCCGATTGGCTTTTTAACGTGCAGCTCACTGCCTTCACCAAATAAAATATCCATATGCTCACGGCACAGATGTGCGTGACGTGCAGAAACACCTAAAACTATCGGAAATTGCATTGTATGTCACCTCATAAAATAATTTTTATTTATATACTTATTATAGCTTGAATTGTGGTAATTGTCATCAGTTATCGAAATTTTTTTCATAATTATAGCATTTTAAGAACATTCATATCCTATTATATATAGCGAATCTGCGTGGAATTGCCAAAGAAGCCTGTAACAAGCCATAAAACCGGTAATACTGGACAAAAACTGCCTGATAGCTTATACTAAAAGCTATCAAACACAAAGGAAGTACCATAATGAACGGTCAAGAATATTTACAGCAATTAGAGCAGCGTCTTGCTCACTATTATGATAAGAAGCCATTACCGAAAGCACCGGCATTTGTCCTCGCAGCAGAGCTTAACGCTGCGGACGAAGGCTATTTCATCGTGCCTTCTTTAAAGACCTACAGTGTGCAGCACAACGAATATCTTTATGCTGCGCACTTCGACAAAAAGCTGACTGCGGACATGGCTTCCCCCTATCTGCAGTTCACCAAGGACGCTATGGCAGCGCTCAAAACCACTACCGAGCACATGAGCAGCGTCTATGCCCTTGTGCTTATCTGCGAGCAAGGCGTTGAGGAAAAGGCTATAGCAGACCTGCAGAAGCTCAGGCAGCACAAGGACTATTGCTTCACCCTGAAAGGCTGGTCCGATCTTGCTTTGTACCTCGTAGATATCCCTGCACAGAAGCTTTATTGCAACAAAGCAGGCGTTAAGGAAAAGGCTATTTTCGAGTTTGCCAAAGCTTGATATCTGTCGATTCACACTGGACAAGTTATTTCTCCGCGGAAAAAATAAATAGTATTCGGCTGTTAAGCATTTGCACATTTTGTACAAATCTTAACAGCTTTTTCACTTTTTTAAGTTAATAAATAATTCTGTGACAATACGTTGACAATAAGCCTAATTGTGGTATACTATTTCTATATTGCACATAAGATATAGAGTGCACTAGTAGTTATCATTTTCTAAATTATTTATTTTGTCTAAATTGCAATAAGAAGTTGCACACTTTTTGAAAATTAAGATGCATAGATCTT
>OIWL01000072.1_pt1 | contig 137037 bp, 124 predicted proteins | sample 1587561 | NCBI WGS metagenome assembly OIWL01 (sample SAMEA3888903, study PRJEB22519) | human gut metagenome | biome: human gut; feature: human-associated habitat; material: faeces | place: Denmark | collected 2010 | reverse complement strand
ACACCGTGACCGTTCATGTGGATAAGGACGGTGCAATGGTCATTACCCAGAATCCTACCCTTGCTCCGGCAGTGCAGAAATCAAAGTATGAACCGAAAGCACAGGAAGCCGATGTCAGTGTCAGCTCCGATACAGTCAAGGACGCTACCGCTTTCTTGGAAACATTCTTTAAGCTCTATCCGACAGCTACGGAAAAGGAACTTGCCTACTATGTCAAGAACGGTGTGCTTGCTCCTGTATCCGGCGACTATGTCTTTTCAGAACTGGTAAACCCTGTCTTTACCATAGACGGCGACAACCTCAAAGTCAGCGTGTCCGTAAAGTATCTGGATAACAAGTCGAAAATGACGCAAATCTCACAGTATGAGCTTGTGCTTCATAAGGACGATAACTGGAAGATTATAGAATAAAATCAAAAGGCTTACATTTCAGTATCTATAGGGTGTAAGCCTTTTATTTGCTGTTATATATTACAATTGAAAGGTTTGTTTTACCAAAGAGAACAAAGAAAAAACGCTACAATCCCGTAAAGGCTGCAACGCTTCTTTCTGTCATATTCAGTTGTGTACGGACAGCTTATTTGTCCGAGTTTTCGATTTCCGCAACCTCTTTCGCCGTAGCAGTCACAATTCTTAATCCCTTATCACTGATACTGTCAAGCAGGGTATCCAGTTGCCGCCGCTGCGTGGATTTTTCAGCGTCCCTATTCGGGAAAAAGAATTGGTCTACCGATATGTTATAGCGTGTCACAAGCTCATAAAAGATTTGCAGGCTTGGTTGTTGTCCCTTATTTTCAATATTGGTAAGGTAACGCGGAGAAATATTCATTGCGTCGCTTACATCTTTGCGACTTTCCTTTCTCGCTGTCCGCGCCGCTTTTATCGCTTTCCCGAAAGCTGCGAAGTCATAAAGTGGTACAGGTCTTTTAGCCATAATTATTCACCCTGCTATATTGTATAGTTCCTAACTCTTTCAAGATACGTCTATGCAATTCCCACTACTGGCTTAAATAATTCATATTTATTTTATTGCTTCTATTCGGCTGACCGTATATAATAATGACAAAGGAATTTTTACGGGAGGATAGTAAAATGCTTGAATATATCTCTGCCCCAGAAGCAGCGAAAAAGTGGGGAATTTCTGAACGGCGCGTACAAAAACTGTGCGAAGAAAATCGAATACCGGGTGTTGCAAAATTCAGTCGTATGTGGTTGATACCAAAGGAGGCAGAAAAGCCGATTGACGGAAGAACAAAACACGGAAAGGAGCTACACCATGAATAAGGTCTTAATTATAGATGATGATAAGGAACTTTGTACGCTAATTAAACGGAGCGTGCTATCAGAAAATATAGAAGCTGATATTTGCAATACAGGAAAAGAGGGTTTGAAAAAATTAAAAGAAAAAGAGTATCAGCTTGTAATATTGGACGTTATGATGCCCGGTATGGACGGGTTTGAAACACTGGAAGAAATCAGAAAAGGAAACAGTTTACCAATTTTAATGTTTACCTCTAAAAATGACAGTGCTTCCAAAGTGCGCGGCTTACGCGCGGGAGCAGATGATTATTTGACAAAACCATTTGATATGGACGAATTGATAGCACGCATAGTTTCTCTCATACGCCGCTACACCAGATTTAACGGGCAGGACGGTACACCACAGCAGCTTGATTTTGACGGTTTGAAAATAGACCTTGAAAACCGTTCCATTACAACAGTCAATGGAACATTTGAATTACCTCCAAAGGAGTTTGACTTGCTCTTATTCTGTGCGAAAAATCAAGGGAAAATTCTGACAAAGCAACGGATTTATGAGGAAGTCTGGGGCGAAGAATATTTTTATGATGATAGCAACATTATGGCGATTATCAGTCGGTTGCGAAAAAAGATAGAAGCAAATCCCGGTAGTCCGAAATATATTCAGACAATAAAAGGCATTGGCTACCGCTTCAATAAGGAGGTATGACCGAATATGGAATTAGTCATTGTTATATCCATACTGATTGCTGTTGTTTCTGTCTTTGTTTCCTGTCTTACTATTAGACGAGTGAAAAGGCAAATTTCTGAAATGACGGACGCACTTGCCGATATAAAAAATGGAAACGGAAACCGTCGTATTTTATCAGCAGCTAATGAGCTTGTCGCGCCGATTGCGTATGAAATCAATGAGATTGTTGTGTCTTATGAGAGTAAGCTTTCTACGTTCCACCAGACAGAGGAAACAAACCGACAGCTTATGACAAGTCTTTCACATGATGTGAGAACACCACTTACTACTTTGATAGGGTATCTGGACGCTGCACATAAAGGAATTGTTAGCGGGAAAGACCGTGATGATTATATAGAAACTGCCCGCCGGAAAGCGCATGACCTAAAAGAATACATAGATGTGCTTTTTGATTGGTTCAAGCTAAACTCTAATGAATTTGCAATAGAATTACAGACCGTAGAAGCTGCCGAACTGACACGGGATATACTGATTGATTGGATACCGATATTTGAAGATAAACAGATAGCGTACAATATTGATATTCCCGAAAAGCCCTTTCGGGTACGTCTTGATACGGACGGGTATATGCGGATATTGAACAATCTCATTCAAAATGTGATTTCTCACAGCCGCGCTGACAAAATAGAAATTGCTCTGACAAAGAAAAATCACAACATGGAAATTACGGTAACAGACAATGGCATTGGGATTGAAAAAGAGGATTTGGAACATATCTTTGAAAGGCTCTATAAATGTGACAAGGGACGGTCTGAAAAAGGTAGCGGTCTTGGTTTGTCTATCGTTCATCAGCTTGTGGAAAAGATGAACGGCACAATAACAGCAGAAAGTACACAGGGAAACGGAACAACATTCATTCTGCTTTTTCCTTTGGTTGGTTAAGGCTCTCCCGTCTTTTATGGCGGGAGCCTTACTTATTTATGGCGGTTCATAAATGCAAGGTTAATGCAAGGTTCCGGCAAGGTTAATGCAAGACTGGCATGATAAAATACCTTACAGAACAGGAGGTTTGAATATGGACACAAATTATATCATCGAAACAAAAAATCTGACAAAGCAGTACGGCTCGCAAAAAAGCGTGGCTGACTTAAATATTCATGTAAAACGAGGAAGAATTTACGGGCTGCTTGGAAGAAACGGAGCCGGAAAGACAACTACTATGAAAATGCTGCTTGGGTTGACAAAGCCCACCTCTGGCGAAGTCAAAATATGGGGAAAGTCATTGCAGGGAAACGAAAAAAAGCTGCTCCCGCGTATCGGCAGTTTGATTGAGTCCCCCGGCTTTTATCCGAATTTGACCGCAACGGAAAATCTGCGTATTTTTGCTACCCTACGAGGAGTACCGAATAGCCATGCAATCAAGGACGCTCTGGATTTAGTCGGACTTCCTTACAAGGATAAAAAGCTGTTTTCACAATACTCTCTTGGTATGAAGCAGCGGTTGGCGATTGCCCTTGCAGTCATGCATGACCCGGAACTTTTAATTTTAGACGAGCCTATCAATGGACTTGACCCTATTGGTATCGCAGAAGTACGTTCCTTTATTCGTGAGCTTTGTGACGCACGAGGGAAAACAATTTTAATTTCCAGTCATATCCTTTCAGAAATTTCTCTATTGGCTGATGATATTGGAATTATCGACCACGGAGCATTACTGGAAGAAGAAAGCCTTGCGGAACTGGAAGCAAAAAGCAGTAAGCATATCCGCTTTACTGTTTCCGATACCGCACAGGCGGCAAGACTTTTGGAACGTACTTTCCATGAAAACAATTTCTCTATACAGGACGACCATAATTTACGCTTACGTAATCTTGATTTACCTGTCGGGAAAATTGTAACCGCTTTTGTAGAAAATGGATTGGAGGTATCAGAAGCCCATACCTGTGAAGAAAGCCTTGAAGATTACTTCAAGCGGGTAACAGGGGGTGAGGGAATTGCTTAAACTGGTAAAATGTGAATTTTGGAAGTTAAAACGGAAAAAATTTATTCCTTTGGTTATCCTATCAGCCTTTTTATTTCCTATTCCTCTGACTTACCTAATGACAACTCCGTCTATGATGGAACGATATACAGATAAGGCAGACGCATTTGACGGACTTTTTAATATGGTACTTGGGTATGGCATACAATTTCTGCTTCCCTGTATCATTGGTGTCATTGCAGCTATGCTATTTTTTATGGAACGTGACAATGATACATTCAAAAATTTACGGACTATTCCCGTAACCAGTACACAAATGGTGCTTGCTAAAGTGCTTGTTTTATTTTTGTTTGGAGTTATCTTTTGTGTAGCGTCTACGATTGCGACAATTCTTTGTGGTCTTGGAACCTTAGAGGTTTACGGAATTGGCTATAAATTATTTTTAGCGGTTGAAACAGGAATTTATATTACAGCGGGAGCACTCCCCCTTATTGTTCTTGTTGTTTTTTTCAGCAAGACCTATGTATTTTCCATTCTGTTATGTGTTTTTTATAGCGTATTGAATATGAGCGCAACAGCATTGTTTGACGCACTTCCTCGGACTATATTATGGCTCTTACCTACGCCATTGACTACATTTTGGAGTGCCGGGGATATGGCAGCACACGGAATACAAATGGACTTGGAACAAATGAACGGACTTATTCCCTCAACATTTCAAGTTATATTGATACTTGGAATTATGGCGATTGTTTCATTTTTCTTGATTGACAGATTATACAAACAAAGGGGGGAATAAATATGGTTCGTATCGTAAAAACAGAATTTTACAAACTAAAAAGGTATCATATTCTTTGGGCTGGAGTTGCGCTTATGCTTCTCTCTGTTTTGCTGACGTTATTTACATCTATGGCAAATGATGGTTCTGTATGGGACTTTTCCTATCTTATAGAACAGGTTATCAAAAATAATATGTCCATGATTTTTCCTATGTGCATTAGCTTGATCGCCGGATATATGATTTCCCGTGAGCAAACAGATGATACATTAAAAAATATTTTAACAGTACCGATTTCTTTTAAGCGATTGTTGACTGGTAAATTGATTGTATGTGGCGTATTGTCCATTATCTTTGGTCTGATATGCAGCCTGTTTACAATTATAGCAGAATTACTTGTAGGATTTCCGGGCTTTCAAGTAACCTTAGCCCTAAAATCAACATTGCAAATAACCGCTGTTAATTTCTTTTTATATCTTGCGGTTCTTCCGATTATTGTAATTACCTGTCGCAAAGCGGGCAGCTTTTTAGTGGGTGTTATTATTGCCTTTGTTTATGGATATGGCGGTATGTTTGCCGCGGGGAATATGACTTTAGCAAATATCTATCCGATTACGGCAAGTCTTGGAATGGTAGGGTATCGCAATTACGATACCGCAGTTCACTGGAATATAGTTGCTTGTATGTGTAGCCTTGTATTTGTTGTTATCATTTCTGCCGTATTCATTCTTTGCATGAAAGAAACTGAACCTCAAAAGGCAAAGAAAAAAGCGAAAAAAGTAATAACAAAGAAAGGGTGGTAAAAATTTTTATGAAGAAAATCGTTTTACCGTTGATACTAATTCTTTTCGGAACAACTATACTTTCCGGCTGTACCAAAGATGAAATTCTAAATCATTACAATAATGTTGTTCAGTCTGCGGGTTCCATAGAACTTACAGGGAATTCGTCTTTGCAGGGTAAGAAAGATAATGGAATTGACGATTATACAGGAACCTATCAAGCTGACTATAAAGCCTGTACAGGAACAGAGTATTTGTTTGGAGGAACCTCAATAAAAAGGGAAGCCGGAAAAGACATAGCTGTAACTTGCACATTGGAAGTGACAAGTGGTACTGCAAAAATATTTTGGATTTCGGGAGCTGATGAAGCTGTAACTTTACTTGAAACAACAGGAACATATAGTGATACTATTACGCTTCCTGACGGTGGAAATTATATAGGGATTGAATGTGAAAATTTCACCGGAAACATAAAAATGGATATTGAATAATATTCTGCCGGACGACGGCAAAAGAAAAAAAGCCGTCGCAAAGCAGACATATTTTCACGCGCAAAGAAGCGGTGGCTTTGATTTTCAGAGCCGCCGTTTCTTTGCGCTTGCACAAATCTATGACGACTTGCAGGGACACGGTAGCCGATTGGAGGTTGATTTACCGTGTCCGTTTTGGTTATTCATAGTGCCCATGAGTTACATCAATTAAAAAAAGCGTAGCTCCCTCTCGGGGTAATTCCGACTATGAATACGAACTGACAATTCAATATGTTGGCTTTTTTGTTTCTTATGCGTTTGTTTGCGTTCTGCGAGCAGACGCATTTTGTCTTTTTTATATAAAGAATTTTTTAATTCTGCAACAAATCACACCCTGCTGTACAGATATGGTGCGGAAAGAGGGATACATACTTTTCACTTCATAACGAAAGGGGGTGTGATTTTGAAACCATCAGACTTCCAAAAGACAATACAGTGTCAGTTTGACTGTAAGCTCAAAAAGGTTGTGAAAGGCATTGTCCGTAACTACCGCAAGGAATTAGCCAGACGACAGGCAAAGGAAGTATCCTTTTGTGAGCTTCCAGAGATTGTTGTTGAGAAATTGATTGTATGGGACGATTACGAAAGTGAATATACAACATTCGATGTGTGCGGTACAGAAATCCGTGTACTTGATGAAGAACTTGCAGAAGCACTGAAACAGTTGCCGGAGCAGAGTCGGAACATTGTATTGATGTTTTTCTTCTTGGATATGAGCGATTCGGAGATAGGCGAAAAGCTGAACATCAACCGAAGCACATCATACAGACACAGAAGAAATTCACTTGAAGAAATCAGAAAGCAGTTAAAGGAGAAGAAAACAAATGAAGAATAAGCAACACACACTTCCATCATTTTTTCTCATATCATCAGCCGTGGACGGTAACGAAAACGCCATAGAAAAGCTGTTGTTATTCTATGAAGCCTACATATCAAAATGCTGTTTACGCCCGTTTTACGATGAATACGGCAACGTATACATTGTGGTTGATATGGAATTAAAGGGACGTATCAGAGAAGCCCTTTTGAAAATGATATGTGAATTTGAAATAGACGAACATTAAGTAATATTTGAGCGGAGCATGATTTAACAAACTCCCCTCTTTCCTGTTCCGCTTTTTCTTATCATTCTGTATCAGTCCATTTGTAAAAATGAATTGATACAGGCTGACAAGAGCCTAACAGTTCTTTGATAAGTGAATAAAGCAGTCAGATACGTTTGTGCTTGCAGTGAGCCATCAGAGGTTGTACGCCGTGACTTTTCCAATCGGGAGATAGCGATTCATGCAATGATCTGGGAGCGACCGTTGGAAAAGTCGTTCTGCCATGACCTGCAACACAGGATAATGATACACCCGTATGACACGGTTCAGCCCACAGGAATGGGAATGGTTGAGATACCAGCGGAGCTTGCCGAAGCCGTCTGACTGCTTGTAAAAAAGCACATAGTAAAGGAGAGTGATACTTTTACTGGTGTGCAGAAAATGACGATAATACAGGTCGGTAAAAGGAGGGCTGACAGATGAACAAAACAAAAGAAAGACCAACCTCACAGCCGATAACGGTAAATATAGATAAATTGTCTGCAATGTTATCTTGTGGTCATGCTACTGCAAGAAAGATTGGAGAACAGGCAGGAGCAAAAATTGTGATTGGACGTAGGGTTCTTTATTCGGTAGAAAAAGTCAAAAATTACCTCTCATATCTGGAAGAATAACACCCTTTTTCATTTATGTTTCTTGTGATATATGGTATAATATTTATAGACATAACCACGTCATGAGAACAAAAAAGGGGGCTATTACAGAAAGGAATGTTTCTCGTGGCAAATAGCAGAAAAGACCATAAAGGAAGAAAATTAAGAGAGGGCGAAAGCTGGCGTAAAGATGGTAGATACAGTTACCGTTATACAGATATAAGAAGCGGAAAACGTCTGACAGTATATGCAAAGGATTTACCGGAATTAAGGGAAAAGGAAAAGCAGATTGCAAAAGACTTGGAAGATAACATTTTAACTGATGGAGCAATCAAAAAACTTACTCTTAATAAATTGTTTGAAAGATATATGTCCACTAGGGAGCTGAAAGAATCTACTAGAGCAAATTATCTGAAAACATGGGAGAATCGTGTCAAAGACGAAATTGGAAACATCAAGGTTGTTCAGATTTTACCATCACACATCAAATCGTTTTACTCAAAACTTTCTAAAGCAGGATACGCATATTCTACAATAAAATTTATTAACAATATGATTTATCCGACACTGGAAATGGCTGTTGATGATGATATTATCCGCAAGAATCCGGCAAAGTTTTCTATCAGTGATTATGGTAGACAGGCAGAAGAACGTATTGCCTTAACAGTTTTACAACAGGAAAAAATGCTGGAATTTGTGAAAAATAATCAAGTATACAACACCTACTATCCAATGCTCAGAATCATGTTAGGAACTGGTGTAAGGTGCGGAGAACTGATTGGATTGACTTGGGAAGATGTAGATGTCAGAACAAAGGCGGTAAGTATTGACCATCAGTTGATTTATAAAGATTTAGGAGATGGCTATAAATTCCATATTTCCACGCCAAAGACGGATTCTGGAATCCGAACTATCCCTATGACATCAGATGTACAAAGAGCATTTGAAGAACAAAAGAAATTAAACTTTATGCTTCAAAAAGGAAAAGATGTTGAGATAGACGGTTATAAAGGATTCATTTTCATAGCAAAGTCCGGCAGACCGCTCATGCCTAGTGCAATAAACAATATCTTATATAATATTGTAGACGCATATAACAAAAAAGAAGTTCAAATTGCAAAGACTGAACATAGAAATGCCGAATTGTTACCAACGGTATCCGCTCACATTATGCGACATACGGCTTGTACCAGAATGGCAGAAAAGAGGATAGACGTAAAAGTTCTTCAATATATTATGGGACACGCCCACATAGATGTAACAATGGACATATATAACCATGTAAGTGAGATGTCCAGAATTGAGAGTGAAATCACAAGGCTGAAAAGCGTAGCAATTAGCTGACACCAAAAATAAAAAATTGGTGTCAAAATGGTGTCAAACCAAGAAAAAGTGATGATTATAAGGAAGAAAAAGTGTTGCAAACCTCGTAAAATCAAGGTTTGCAAAAAAATTTCAAAAAATTAGCACTCACCTATTGACATTGCTAATAAAAAGGTATATAACATAGCCAAGAACAAAGGAAGAGAACAAAAAGAGATTAGGTAATGATTGAAAGAATCTATGAGTTTTCTATCCGGTTCCGAAAAAACTTGGTGTAATACATTGGGAAACCAATGCAGGCATAGCTGCTAGTGTTAAACAGATATGTAGGTTTGATATTAAAAAGGAGAGATGACTTATGTTAATGCCTAGTATTTTTGGAGAAAACTTATTTAACGATGATTGGATGAATTTTTCATTTCCTGAAGTTGACAAAGAACTTTATGGTAAACATGCAGGCAATGTTATGAAGACTGATGTAAGAGAAACGGATTCAGGCTATGAAGTAGATATTGATTTACCTGGATTTAAGAAAGATGAAATCAATGCACAGCTTGATAATGGTTATCTTACAATAAGTGCTTCTAAGGGTCTTGATAAGGAAGAGAAGAATAAAGAAGGCAAGTATATCCGTAAGGAACGTTATGCCGGTGCTATGAGCAGAAGCTTCTATGTTGGTGATGAAGTAACTCAGGCTGATATTAAGGCCAGATATGAAGATGGTATTTTAAGACTTTCAGTTCCTAAGAAAGAAAAGAAAGCTGTTGAAAATAACAAGTATATTGCTATTGAAGGGTAATAGCTGAAGTTTTTTAATAAAAATTTATCAATTATATTAAATAAAATGGAAAGGAAGCGATTGTTATGGATAAGAATCCAAAACATCCATTAAAGAAAAAGAAAGTTCATCAGAAGGTAAATGCAACAGCTGACCACAATATTGAGGAACAGGCAGTTACAGGAAAACATAAAAAACATATTTATGATTAATATGAACTATAATAATCCAATTTGATAGAATTGAAAACTGAATAAAATATTAAAGCCGTCAGGGTTCGTTGATGTACGAATTCCGACGGCTTTTTTAATTAAATAACATTAAATATAAAAATTATGTTATAATTTAGACAAATTATTAATGTATTAAGAGTACAGTGCTTCGGCAGGAATCAATACAGGCTGGCTGAATTTACAATTGGAAAACTGAATAAAGCTTTATAATTATGGGAGAAATATATGATAAAAATTGATTTGATTACAGGATTTTTAGGAGCAGGCAAAACAACATTTATAAAAAAATATGCATCATATTTTATAAAACAGGGACAGACAGTTGGAATTCTTGAAAATGATTATGGTGCAATTAATGTTGATATGATGCTTTTGCAGGATTTGATGAGCGACAATTGTGAATTGGAGATGATTTCTGGCGGATGTGATGAAGAAACCCACAGGAGGCGTTTTAAGACAAAGCTGATTTCAATGGGAATGTGCGGCTATGACCGTGTTATAGTAGAACCATCAGGAGTATATGATATAGATGAATTTTTTGATGTTATACATGATGAGCCGCTTGATAAATGGTATGAGCCGGGAAATATCATTGCGATTGCCGATGCGTCAGCAGCAGATAATTTATCAGAAAAATCGTCATATGTTCTGGCATCTGAGATTTCATGTGCCGGAAAAATCATACTTAGCCATTCAGATGAAGCGGACGAACAAAAAATAAAAGACACAATTGATTATATTAATTTATCATTAAAGGACATTGGCTGCAAAAGACAGATAGGAATGAGTGATATAAAAAAAGGAATTCTTAATCTGACTGATGAAGATTTAAAAGAAATTGCAGAATGTGGATACAGACTTAATTCGTACCAGAAGCAGGATATTAATATGCAGGACGGAAAATTTGCTTCACTTTATTTTATGAATACAGGGTTGGGAAGTGAAGATGTAAAAAAGGCAGCGGAAAATATATTTGCTGATAAAAAATGTGGAAATATAATCCGCATAAAAGGATTTTTTAAAGAAAATGACAAATGGTATGAAGTCAATGCGATAAAGAAAAAAACCAGTATTAATGAAATACAGGAAGGACAGGATGTTATAATTATTATAGGTGAAAATCTCAATGCTGACATTGTTGGAAATTATATAGGAAAACATGATTAATCTGAAAATATATTCATATTTATGTAAGCTTTCATATGTAATTGCAAGAGCATACCAGAATGGAGACTTTTAAAAATTTCATGCAAAAGCATAATATTTACACAAAAACGACATATTTTTTTACAGGCGGTGCCTATTATAATCTTAGAAAAAAGATTAGGAGGTGCCGCTTGTGTTATTTAATCGGAAAAAAACGGGAAAAGGCCATTTGGCGTGGGGGGGGATTTTCTATGGCATAGCATTGACGGGATTTACAGTGTATACATTGCTGATGTTACAGTGAGTGATGTGTCATTTCTGTGGGCGGGGCTTGCAAATGGTGTTTTTGGAAGAAATATAAAAGAGACAACATCAGATATTGCAAAAGAAAATAATGCGATTTTTGCGATTAATGGTGATTTTTATGGCAGGAAAAATATATCTTAAAACAAATACAAAGCATAATTCACAAAAATATAAAAAAATATTATGCAATTTTGTGAATTGTGCTTAAAAATGTAATGTGATACAATCAAGGAAACTAGAACAGTGAAAATAGTTTCCTTGATTTTTTGTTATGGCGACGAGGAAAATTCACGCACTAGTGCATATGGATTTGACGACCGCTAATCATAGTGGGATTCGCATTGCGAATCCCGTATGTTATAGCAACGGAGGTGATGATGTACGGAAAATACAAAAGAAAGAATTTTACAGGCGGCAATTACCGCTTTTAATGAAAAAGGACTGAAGTTTACTATGGACGACCTTGCAGCGATTCTTGGTATGAGCAAGAAAACGATTTATAATGTGTTTTCTGATAAGAATTCGCTGTTTCTTGATATGGTTGATTACCTTTTTGACACGATAAAGGAAAGCGAGCAAAAAATAGTGAAGGATACATCGCTTTCTACGATTGAGAAAATAAGGCATATTCTCGGTGTTATGCCGGAAAGCTATAAAGAAATCGATTTTGAGCAGCTTTATCTTTTAAAAGATAAATATCCGGACATATACAAGAAAGTTGAAAAAAGGCTTGAAAGTGGCTGGGAGACTACACTTGGACTTCTTGAACAGGGGATGAATGAGGGCGTGATAAGACATGTTAATCTTACAGTGTTTAAGATGATGATGGAGGCTTCGCTTGAGCAGTTTTTCCAAAGAGATATACTTGTGCGTGCGGATATGACATATGCACAGGGACTTAATGAAGTTGTAAGTATATTGCTTAATGGCATAGAGGAGGCGGATTATGGAAGATAAGTCAAAGAAAATTTATGGAAATGATATTGACAGGAGAGCATACAGAAAAGCTGTCAATTCTAAAAAGAGATTTGCAAAAAAATATGGGGATGATTCTAGGAAAAATTACCCGGTAACGGTAAATAAGAATAAGTATATCGGTGATGCACTCGGAGTTTACGATGTCCGTGTCGGCGATAAGTCAGAAGTTAAGGAAACAGAAAAATTTGATACAAAGTCGGGAATTATTGTAGGTAATATAAGAATGGGGTTCGGACATTATCGTATTTCAATGGCGATTGCATCCGCAGCTAATGCTATGGGATATGTCCCTTACTGGATGGATTTGAATTCTTACGAAGATACAACATGTACAAAGGTTATAAAAGCACAGAATGATTTATATTCGCTTGGTTCAAGACTTTCGCAGAAAAGCAGGCTGTTTAACCATTTTGTATGGGAACCCATGAATTACGAGGGTTTCAGAAAGCTTTCATATAATGCATCAGACCAGAAAAATGCCGAGCTTATGGCTCCTGTATATAAAAATGTTCCGAAAGAAATACCTGTAGTTGCGACGCATGTCTGGCCTGCACAGGCAGCAGTCCATGCAGGAATGAAATATGTTGTCAATGCGATTCCTGATAACTGGCCGATGGCACTTCATTTATCAGAGGGAAGCATACATACTGTCCAGACACATTTTGCATATCAGGGATATAGGATTTTGAACGGAATGAATGGTAAAAAGGTTCTGAATCCAATGCCGTCAGAAAGTCTTATATACACAGGACATTATATAGACCATGAACTTGTTGCTGGTATAGAGACTGATTGTAAAGCAAGAAGGGAAAGAAAGAAAAATAAAAAGCCTATGAGATTTCTTCTTACAATAGGTGGTGCCGGTGCACAGAAAGAAATTTTTGCACATATAATCAGGTATCTGCTTCCTTATGTTAAGTCAGAAAAAGCAGCTCTTTATGTTAATGTCGGTGATTATAAAAATGTGTGGGATGATTTGGAACGTGAAATTCCTGAAATGTCAGATATTGCAATAAAACATTTCGATGACTGGGATGATACAACAAAGTTTGCAAATGATGCACTGACAGGTGACGTTACGGGAATTCACGGATTTTTCCATAAAAATATTTTTGAGGCGGTTTATTGTACTAATCTTTTGATGAGAAGTGCGGATGTGCTTGTCACAAAGCCAAGTGAACTTGCATTTTATCCGGTTCCGAAGCTTTTTATCAGGCGTGTCGGCGGACATGAGCAGTGGGGAGCAATCCATTCTGCCGAGATTGGAGACGGAACACTTGAATGTAGAGATATTCCGCATACATTGCAGATGATAAAGCTATTTATGAATGATGATAAGCTGCTTTGCGATATGTGCGATAATATCGAAGCAAATAAAAAAGCGGGTATTTACAACGGTGCATATGAGGCAGTCAAAATTGCTATGAATATGAAGAAGGAGCGAGATGAGTATGGGGCTTAATAAAAAAGAAATGGCATCATATGGTATTGGTGCGGTTGGAAAAGACATGGTATACATGTTCTGTGCAAGTTATATTTTATATTATTATCAGGATATTCTTGGGGTTAGTGCGATTGCCATGGGAATTATTCTTATGGCTGCGAGAGTATTTGATGCATTTAATGATCCTGTGATGGGTGTGATAGTTGCAAAGACGAGAACACGCTGGGGAAAGTTCCGCCCGTGGCTTTTTGTGGGAACTGCACTTAATGCGGTAGTTTTATATCTTATGTTTGCTGCACCACCTGCATTAAACGGAAGCGGTCTTGTTGCATATGCAGCGGTTACATATATTTTATGGGGTGTTACATATACGATGATGGACATTCCATACTGGTCAATGATTCCTGCATTTACGGAAGGAGGCAGGGAGAGGGAAAATATGTCTACAATGGCTCGTTCATGTGCAGGAGCAGGTTCTGCAATTGTTACAGTAATAACAATGCAGTGTGTTTATCTTCTTGGAAATGGAAATGAATATACAGGGTTTAAGTGGTTTGCACTTATAATTTCAATATTGTTTTTTGTATCAATTCTTATAACTTGTGTTAATATAAAAGAAAAGTCTACGGTTAATGTTGAAAGTGTATCAGTAAAGCAGATGTTTAAGGCACTCGTACAGAATGACCAGGCAGTTGCTGTGGTTGTGACAATTGTGCTTATCAATGCCTCTGTATACATAACTTCAAATCTTGTAATTTACTTTTTTAAATATGACTTTGGTGGTGCCGATTGGTATAATGGATATACACTTTTTAACACATTCGGCGGTGCGGTTCAGATTCTGTCAATGATGGTTCTGTTTCCGCTTCTTAGAAAATTCATGAACACAATGAAAATATTCTATGTAAGTTTTGCAATGGCAATCACAGGATATATAGTGCTTCTAATACTTGTATTTACATCAATGTCAAGCGTATTTGTTTTATTTATACCTGCATTTTTCATATTTGCGGCAAATGGAATGTTACTTGTACTGACTACGATTTTCCTTGCAAATACTGTAGATTATGGTGAACTTAAAAATAACAGGCGTGATGAGAGCGTGATTTTTTCTATGCAGACATTTGTTGTTAAACTGGCATCGGGTGTTGCTGCACTTGTAGTTTCAATCTGTCTGTCACTGAGCCATCTTAGCAGTAATACTGATGCAGATGCAGCTGTCACAACGGGCGGTTCGGTTGCAGGACTCAGAATGACAATGACTGTAATTCCTATAATCGGTCTTATTATTGCACTGATTTATTTTCACAAAAAATATATTCTTACAGACAAGAAAATGGAAGAGATTACAAAAGGCATTAAAGAGCGTAGAAACTGATTACTTATAAGGATGGATAAATTATGATTACTGCACAAAATGGCATTTATAAGCTTGATACAGATAATACATCATATATATTCAGGGAGTGCGAGAGCGGACATTTACAGCATCTGTATTATGGAAGAAAAATTCATGCGGATGCACAGGCTCTTTGCGAAAAACATGTTAGCATACCAGGAAATACTAATATATACAGTCCTGATTTTAATAATTTTTCACTTGAGGATATGTGCCTTGAAATGTCTTCATGGGGAAAGGGTGATATAAGGGAGCCGTTTATAGAAGTAAGCCATGCTGACGGAAGTAGTACGTCTGATTTTTTATTTGAAAGTTCTAAGATTACATTGGGAAAAGAAGAATCAGAAACGCTTCCGGGCTCGTATGATGAAGATGGAAATGTCGGACATCTTACAGTTATTTTAAAAGATTCAAATTATAATCTGAAGCTGGAATTACACTATTATGTATATGAAAAATGTAATGTTATTACAAGAAGTGCAAAGTTTATAAATGAGAGTACAGATGATGTCAGATTAAACCGTCTTATGAGTATGCAGCTGGATTTTAATGATTCTGATTATGAACTTTCGTCTTTTAATGGTGCATGGATAAGAGAGATGAATAGGAATATTATCAGCCTAGAGGCTGGAAAATATGTCAATGAATCAGTTACGGGAACATCATCAAACCGTGCAAATCCGTTTGTTATGATTGCAAGACATAATACATCGGAGAATTTCGGAGAGTGTTTTGGATTTAATCTTATTTACAGCGGCAATCATTATGAGGCAGCACAGGTTAATTCTTATGGAAAGTTAAGAATTGTAACAGGGATTAATCCGTCATTATTTTCCTATAAAATCAGAGCCGGAGAAAGTTTTGAAACTCCTGAGGCAGTTATGACTTATGGCTATGCTGGATTTAATTCAATGAGCCATAATATGCATGATTTTGTAAATAATCATATTGTACGCGGCAAATGGAAAAATAGAGTGCGTCCCATATTGTTGAACAGCTGGGAGGCAGCATACTTTAATATTAATGAGAAAAAGCTTTTAAGACTTGCAAAAGCCGGAAAAGAAGCCGGTGTCGAGCTTTTTGTAATGGATGATGGCTGGTTTGGCGAAAGAAATGATGATACGTCATCGCTTGGGGACTGGACACCGAATGAAAAGAAACTTCCCGGTGGCATTAGGGAGATTGCGGATAAAATCAAAGCACTAGGGCTTGACTTTGGAATATGGGTTGAGCCTGAGATGGTTAATGTTAAGAGCCGGTTATATGAAAAACATCCGGAGTGGGTTGTTGATATTCCTGAAAAGCCACATTCAGAAGGCAGAAACCAGAGAATTCTTGACCTTTCAAATACTGAGGTTCAGGATTACATAATAGAGCAGATGAGCAATATTTTTTCATCGGCTGACATTTCCTATGTGAAATGGGATATGAACAGGATTTTCAGTGATTATTATTCAAAAAATCTCCCACCTGAAAGGCAGGGAGAGATGGCACACAGATATGTATGCGGATTGTACCATTGTATGAGAGAGCTTACAAAAAGATTTCCTGATATTTTATTTGAGGGCTGTTCAGCTGGCGGTAACAGGTTTGATCTTGGGATTCTTTGTTATTTTCCGCAAATCTGGGCAAGCGATAACACAGATGCACTTTGTCGTACACAGATTCAGTATAATTACAGTTATGGCTATCCGCTAAGCTGTATTTCAGCACATGTTTCGGCGAGTCCTAATCATCAGACATTAAGAAATATGCCGCTTGAGACAAGATTTGCTGTTGCGGCGTTTGGAAATCTCGGATATGAATTTAATCTATGTGATTTGCCAAAAGACGAATTTATGGCAGTTAAAGCTCAGATTGAATTGTATAAAAAATGGCGTGAAGTTATACAGTATGGTACTTTTTACCGCAGAGAATGTTTTGATAACAGAAATTCACGTAATCATGGTGTGCTTAATAACGGAGCTGGCAACAATGCTTCATGGTGCGTTGCATCAAAGGATATGAGCAAGGCTGTCGGGTTTACTATGCAGAAACTTGTCGTGCCTAATACACAATTCGCCTGTTTTTTTGCGAATGGCTTAAAGGACGATGCTGTATATCATTTTTACAACAGAAGGTTAAAGCATAATATTAAAGAGTTTGGGGAGCTTGTAAATATGGTTTCACCTGTTCACATAAAACAGGGCTCTCTTGTTCAGGAACTTGCCTCAAAATTTGTAAAACTGGATGGAGAGACAGAAGATTATACGGCTTACGGAGACACACTTATGTATGCTGGAGTTAAGTTAAAACAATCTTTTTCCGCTACAGGATACAGTGAAGATGTAAGGCTGTATCAGGATTTTGCTGCAAGATTGTATTTTATGGAGGAAGTAAATGCAGACGATAACGCTTGAAACAAATGAAAGATATAAGCATTTGGAAAAAGAATTTATTGAAAAATTCGGACATGCCACGGAATATGAAAATGGTGGAAATTGTACAATTCAGTTTTTTTCAGCACCGGGGCGCAGTGAAATAATAGGAAATCATACCGACCACAACGGCGGCAGGGTGATAGCGGCAGCTATTGATATGGATACAATTGCGGCAGCATCTCCAAATGAAACTGATATTATTAGAATTTACAGCGAGGGACATGAATATATTGAAGTTGACCTTAAATCTATCGCTGATTATGTTAATAACTATAATACAGATGCAGAAGTATGCTATTTATACGACGGCAGCAGATCGCTTGTTGCGGGAATATGTACGTATATTATGAAAAATGGATTTGATGTGGGCGGTTTTGATGCGTATGTGACAACGCAGGTTATCCCATCGGCGGGAGTAAGTTCATCGGCTTCGTATGAAATGCTTATATGTGCAATTATTAATTTTATGTTTAATGATAATAAAATGACTGAAAATGACTGTGCAAAAGCAGGGCAGTACGCGGAAAATGAGTTCTGGCATAAGTCGTCAGGCCTTATGGACCAGATAACATGTGCTGTCGGTGGTGCCGTATATATGGATTTTTCTGATGAAAATGAAGTGAAGTTTACGAAGAAAAATCTTTCCTTTGAAAAATTCGGATACAGCCTTGTTATTGTAAATACAGGAAAAGGACATGCCGACTTAAGTGAAGAGTATTCGGCAATTCCTAAGGAAATGTTTTCGGTGGCAGAAGTGCTTGGATGTAAGCGTCTGTGTGAAACTAATATAGATGAATTAATGAAAGTGATTTTAAATCATGATAGTTACAATGACGCCGGTTCGATATTACACAGTGACAGAGCCGTGCTTCGTGCAATACATTTTTTTGAAGAGAATGAGCGTGTGGACAGAATGGCGGAAGCGATTGACAATGATGATTTTGATTTGATAAAAAGAATGATTGATGAATCAGGAAAATCTTCGTGGGAACTTTTGCAGAACTGTTACTGTCCAAATAACCCTTCAGAACAAAAAATTTCACTGGCATTGACACTTACAGGGCGTTTCCTCAAAGGAACGGACAGCGTGTGCCGCGTACATGGTGGAGGTTTCGCCGGAGTAATTATGTGCATACTGCCAGTGAAAGATGTTTATTCATATAAAGATTATATGGAACACATTTTCGGAAAAGGAAATGTGTATGTGGCATCAATAAGAAATTATGGTGCCGTAAAAGTCGAATTGGTATGATAAAATGTGTGCATGATGCAAATTTATTAACCAATTCCCCCGAACACGATTCCGAGTATTAAAACAAGAATACAGACAGGACAATAAATATATTTGCAGACAGGGTAAAACTTGTCTGTAAATTTATTTGTGCGTCCAAGATTCACCTGATTTTCTACATATTTCTTACCTAAAACCCAAAAGAACATTATTCCTGCGAGTCCTGCTCCGAGAGGGCAGATATAGATTGAAAGCACATCCATCCATTCGGATACAATTCCCTGTATACAAAGAGATACTATTAATGCGAATACTGCAATGACTGAGCATGATATTTTACGGTTTAACTTGAATTTTTCCTGAATTGTTGCAACAGGTGCTTCATACAGATTGATAAGAGATGAAAGTCCTGCCAAGAACACTGCAACAAAGAAAATAACTGCAATTATATAACCACCAGGCATTGATTTAAATAGTGATGGAAGATATATAAATAAAAGTCCCGGACCGCCCTGATTTAATCTGGCACCGGTTGTAGCCATTGCGGGAATAATAACGAGTGCCGCGAGCATTGCGGCGATTGTGTCAAATAATGCAACTCTGCCTGCCGCTTTTGGAATGTCTTCGTTATCAGAAAGGTATGAGCCGTAAATTAAAGTTCCGCTGCCTGCTACCGATAATGAGAAAAATGCCTGACCAAGAGCATATACCCATGTTTTTGGTGAAAATAAGTATTTTGTATCTATTGTAAAAATGTATTTATATCCGTCTGCTGAACCGGGTTGGAAGAATACATAGATGCCAAGAATAATGAAAAGTACAAAAAATACAGGCATCATAAATTTGTTAGCTTTTTCAATTCCTCTTCCGACACCGAACATTAATATTCCGATGCCTGCTGCAAGTGCAAAAAACTGCCATAAATTATTGCCAAATGAAGATGCCATGTTTCCGAATTTTCCGGCAAAATCGGCTGTATACTGAGGCGATAATGTTGAACCTGTAAATGAGCCAATCATGTATTTTAAAATCCAGCCCATTACCACAGTGTATCCGATTGCCATTGCAAGCGAGCCGAGAACAGGAATAAGTCCGAGTATTTCGCCGAGCTTTCTTTTTCCTTTTGATTCGCAGGCAAGACCAAAAGCATCTATAGGACCTGATTTTGCAGCACGTCCGAAACTCATCTCACCGATTACGCCTGTGAAACCGATAAGTGCAACAAAGATTATGTATAACAGAAGATATGCACCGCCGCCATACATAGAAACGCGGGTAGGAAACATCCATATATTTCCCATTCCGACTGCAGAGCCTATACATGCAAGTATAAAGCCCCACTGGTTGTTAAATGATTCTCTTTTTTTCATAAAGTTAAAAAGCCTCCCGATGTTTTTTAATTAATAAACAATGTATTTACTATACAGCATATTAATGTAAATGTAAAATACATATTGTAATGTTTGATTATTCAAATGTGGCTGTGATTGTGTTGATTGGACAATTTTGTATACAATAATGGAAACTTGTAAAACGGCATAAATACCGGGTTTATATTTTTTTAATAAAATAATTAGCACTCACCTGTTGACAGTGCTAACAATGGGTGATATAACGTACTTGTAGTTAAGAAACAGACATCAAAGGAGGTTGTGTTATGAATATAAACAAATTTACTCAGAAGTCAATTGAAGCAGTAAACAATTGTGAGAAAATCGCTTACGATTATGGCAATCAGGAAATTGACCAGGAGCATTTTCTTTACAGCCTTATGACAATAGAAGACAGTCTTATTGCAAATCTCATTGAAAAAATGGATATCAATAAGGACACATTTATAAAAAATATTGAGACACTTCTTTCACAGAAGACAAAGGTTTCGGGAAATGTGAATCTTTATGTAAGTAATGATTTGAATAAGGTTCTTGTTAATGCAGAAGATGAGGCAAAAAGAATGGGTGATGCATATGTTTCAGTTGAGCATCTTATGCTTGCAATGATAGCAGCACCTAACAAAGCAATTAAACAACTTTTTAAAACTTATGGAATTACAAGGGATAAGTTCTTATCAGTTCTTGCAACAGTAAGAGGTAATCAGTCAGTTAATTCCGATAATCCGGAAGCTACGTATGACACACTTAATAAATACGGACAGGATTTGGTTGAAAAGGCAAAGGAAGGAAAGCTTGACCCTGTAATAGGCAGGGATAATGAGATTAGAAATGTAATCCGTATTCTTTCAAGAAAGACAAAGAACAATCCGGTTCTTATCGGTGAACCTGGTGTAGGTAAAACTGCAGTTGTCGAAGGACTGGCACAGCGAATTGTAAGAGGTGATGTTCCGGAAGGACTGAAGGATAAGAAGATATTTGCACTTGATATGGGTGCTCTTGTAGCAGGTGCAAAGTATCGTGGTGAATTTGAGGAGAGATTAAAAGCTGTTCTTGATGAGGTTAAGAAAAGCGAAGGCAGCATAATTCTTTTCATCGATGAAATTCATACAATAGTAGGTGCCGGTAAGACAGAAGGTTCTATGGACGCAGGCAATATGTTAAAACCTATGCTTGCAAGAGGTGAGCTTCACTGTATTGGTGCGACAACGCTTGATGAACATCGTCAGTATATTGAAAAAGACCCTGCACTTGAACGTCGTTTCCAGCCTGTTATGGTTGATGAACCTTCAGTAGAAGATACAATATCAATCCTTCGTGGCCTTAAAGACAGGTACGAAGTTTATCATGGTGTTAAGATTACAGATGGTGCGTTAGTTTCTGCTGCAACATTGTCTGACCGTTATATTTCAGAGCGTTACCTGCCTGATAAGGCTATTGACCTTGTCGATGAGGCATGTGCAATGATAAAGACAGAACTTGATTCAATGCCGGCTGAACTTGATGAATTGCAGCGTAAGATAATGCAGCTTGAAATTGAAGAGGCAGCTCTTAAAAAAGAGACAGACAATCTCAGCAAAGAGCGTCTGGGTAATCTTGAAAAAGAATTGTCAGAACTTCGTTCACAATTTAACCAGCAGAAAGCAAAATGGGACAACGAAAAAGCAAGCGTTGATTCCATAAGCAAGATTAAGGAAGAATTAGACCAGTTAAATAACGAGATAGCAAAGGCAAAGAGAAATTATGACCTTGAAAAAGCCGCAGAACTTCAGTATGGTAAGCTTCCGGCATTGCAGAAGAAGTTAAATGAGGCAGAAGAAAAGGTTAAAAATAAGAATCTTGACCTTGTACATGAGAGTGTAACAGAGGAAGAAATCGCTAAGATTATATCAAGGTGGACAGGTATTCCGGTTGCAAAACTTTCTGAAACAGAGCGTCAGAAGACACTTCATCTTGAAGATGAACTTCACAAGCGTGTAGTAGGACAGGATGAAGGCGTTACAAAAGTAACAGAAGCTATTATTCGTTCTAAGGCAGGTATAAAAGATCCTACAAAGCCCATCGGTTCATTTATGTTTTTGGGACCTACTGGTGTCGGTAAGACAGAACTTGCAAAGGCACTGGCTCAGAGCCTGTTTGATGATGAAAATAATATCGTAAGACTTGATATGTCCGAGTATATGGAGAAGTATTCAGTATCCCGTCTCATAGGAGCTCCTCCGGGATATGTAGGATATGACGAAGGTGGCCAGCTTACAGAGGCAGTACGAAGAAAACCTTACTCTGTTGTTCTTTTTGATGAAGTTGAAAAAGCTCATCCGGATGTATTTAATGTGCTTTTACAGGTGCTTGATGATGGACGTATCACAGATTCACAGGGCAGAACGGTAGATTTTAAAAACACAATCATTATCATGACAAGTAATATCGGTTCAACATATCTTCTTGATGGTATTGATGAAAATGGTCAGATTAAGCCTGATGCCGAAAATCTTGTTATGCAGGATTTGAGGGCACATTTCAGACCTGAATTTCTTAACCGTCTTGATGAGATAATAATGTTTAAGCCACTTACAAAGGCTAATATTGGTAATATTGTTGATTTGCTTATTGCAGATGTAAATAAGCGACTTGCGGATAAGGAATTAAAGGTTGAGCTTACACCTGAGGCGAAGGAGTTTGTTGTATCGCATGGATTTGACCCGACATATGGTGCAAGACCACTTAAAAGATATATCCAGAAAACAGTTGAGACACTTGCAGCAAAGCTTATTCTTGCAGGTAATATCAGTACAGGTACGATACTGATTGATGTTGACGGAGATAAGCTTGAAGCTCGCAGCAAGGGTGAAGTACAGAAATAATAAAAATACAGCAGCAGCCAGATTCCGGTGCAAGCACAGATTTTGGTGTGTACGTGTAGATTAAATGACAGCCGTATGAATCAGATAAACTGATTTGTACGGCTGTCATATTCATAATCAATATTACTTAATGCAGATATTATATCTTTTTTATCTATCATAAATGATTTGCAGAATTCATCAAGTGATGAATAATTATCCCTCAGCTGCATATTTGTAAAAGAAAGCAGCATTACAGGGTCTTTTGGTAAAGTAGTCACAGTATCTCTCCTTATTGACGTTTTCCAATATATTTGCACATTTATTGAAAAAAGTAAAGAGTAATTTTGGTTGATAAAAGTTACAGGTCTGTTATAATACAAATATAAGAGTTAAACAATTAACAATGTATGGAGTTATATTTTTTGTTTGGTGCATTTTGGCACAAGAATGGAGATTGTTATGTCGGTTCAGGATTATATGTCAGCTTTAAAGCTGGGGAAAAAAGAGTATCATGCATGTGTCAATAAGGGAGCATATCCATATCTTCCGGTTCTTGAGAATCTTGTTTCAGATGATGAGATTGATTCTGAAGTAAGCCTTTCGGTTGACCAGATTCCGTTAAGGCTTGTTGTCGGAACATGTAATGCTTCAAGAACTAATGCATTTGCGGGCAATTTCATGCCGCTTCTTGACTGGGGAACGGAATTTTCTGCAAAATGGGCGAGTCTTAGTGACAGCCAGGTTAATGAAGGAATAAGAGACCCGATTAAAGTATATGAATATATGAACAAGTTTTATGTACTTGAAGGAAATAAACGTGTAAGTGTATTAAAGTATTTTAATGCAGTTACAGTCAATGCAGAAGTAATACGAAAGATTCCCAAAAAGTCAGATAATCCGGAAGTTAAGATTTATTATGAATTTATGGAATTTTACAAATGTACAAGGCTCAATGATATATATTTCAGCGAAGTGGGAAGTTTTCCGTCACTTATGAAGCTTGTGGGAATTGAGCCGGATAAAAAGATGGATGAGGATGCCAAAAAAGATTTTGTGTCATGCTTTTTATCATTTAAGAATGCTTTTGATTCAAGAGGCGGCGACAGATTTGATTATCCGGTAGGAGACGCATTCCTGAGATTTATTCACATTTTCGGATATGATACAGTTAAAAAGATGACACCGTCAGATATGGCAAAGAATGTTGCAAAATCATGGGCTGAATTCGTATTGTTGTCAGAAGACAGTGCAGTTGATTTAAAGATGGATCCTACTGTAAATGAGCCTAAGAAAAACATTTTGAGTTATCTCCTTCCTAGGCCAGACAGCGGAAGCAAGAAACTGAAAGTTGGATTTATATATGAAAATACACCACAGGATTCGGAATGGTGTTATGCACATGAACTTGGAAGACAGTATATAGATGATACATTTGGTAAGCAGATAGAGACGATAAGCATTACTAATGTCAAGCCGGAAAAAGATGATGAGCATGCTATTGAGATGATGATAAAAAATGGTGCAGACCTTATATTTGTCACATCTCCGGCAATGACTATAGCAAGTGTAAAGATGGCGATTGCACATCCGGATGTAAAGATTCTTAACTGTTCTCTCAATACATCGCATAAGTATATAAGGACATATTATGCAAGAATGTATGAAGCAAAGTTTCTTACAGGGGTTCTTGCAGGAGCACTGGCAACACAGAATAAGATTGGCTATGTTGCACAGTATCCTGTTTATGGTACAGTTGCTAATATTAATGCATTTGCACTTGGAGCGAAGTTTGTTAATCCAAGAGCCAGAATTTACCTGAAATGGTCGTCTGTAAAAGGTATCAATATTGAAGAGGAATTCAAGAAAGAAGATATTCACTATATTTCTGACCAGGATATGATAACTCCACAGTGTGGTTCAAGACGTTTTGGATTATATAATAATGAAGGCGTCGGCAACAGACAGCATATAGCAATGCCTGTATGGCACTGGGGTGTATTTTATGAAAAGCTTATACAGAGCATACTCAGCGGCTCATGGAAGAAAGATGAGGATTCTGACAGCGGCAGGGCTCTTAATTACTGGTGGGGCATGTCATCGGGAGTTGTTGATTTAATCTGTTCTAATAAAGTTCCGGTAGAGACAAGAAGACTGGTTGAACTATTTAGAAAAGTTATCTGTAACAATGAATTTGAACCATTTTCTGATGAGTTATATGACCAGAACCGACATCTTCAGAATAAAAAGGGACATGAGATGAGCCCGGAGGATATTATCACAATGGATTGGCTTCTTGATAATGTAGTTGGTGATATTCCTGCAATTGATGAGCTTGATGAAAGTGCAAGAGCAATAATGGTAAGTCAGGGAATTACGAGAGAATAAACATAAGTTGGGATTGAGTTGATTATGAGAATACTTGTATTAGCAGATGTTGAGTCTAAATATTTATGGGATTATTTTGAAAAGGAAAAGCTGGATGGAATTGATCTTATATTGTCTTGTGGCGATTTAAAACCGCAATATCTGTCATTTCTTGCTTCATTTTCAAAGGTGCCTATTCTTTATGTTCATGGCAATCATGATGACTGCTATGAGATTGCACCACCTGATGGATGCATCTGTATTGAAAATAAGATTTATGTATATCGTGGAGTCCGTATTATGGGGCTTGGAGGTTCTATAAGATATAATAACGGTAAGAATCAGTATACGCAGGCACAGATGAAACAGAGGGTAAGAAAAATGTGGCTTTCAATAAAGAAACATAAAGGGATTGATATCCTGCTTACACATTCACCGGCGGCCGGAATTAATGATGGTGAAGATCATGTTCATAAAGGATTTGACGCTTTTGTTGATATATTGGACGAATATCAGCCAAAATATTTTATACATGGTCATGTTCATAAAAGTTATAGCAATGGTTTTAAGAGAGAGGACAAATATAAAACTACAGTTGTTATAAATGGCTACGACAGGTATATAATTGACGTAGACATATAAAAATATAAGGAGGGACACTATATGGCAAAATGGGTTTACAAATTTTCAGAAGGAAATGCTTCAATGAGGAATCTGCTGGGCGGAAAAGGTGCTAATCTTGCCGAGATGACAGGTCTTGGGATGCCTATACCACAAGGATTTACTGTAACAACGGAGGCTTGTACGGATTATTATGCAAGCAACAGAAAAATCAGGGAAGAAATCGTAAACCAGATTTTTGATGCAGTTTCTTGGTTGGAGGAGATTAATGGCAAGAAGTTCGGCGATACACAAGAACCTTTGCTTGTTTCAGTACGTTCAGGTGCAAGAGCTTCAATGCCGGGGATGATGGATACTATTCTTAATCTCGGACTTAATGATGAATCTGTTGAAGGGTTTGCTAAAAAGACTGGAAATGCAAGATTTGCGTACGATTCTTACAGAAGATTTATCCAGATGTTTTCAGATGTTGTAATGGAAGTTCCTAAGTCTTATTTTGAAAAAATCATTGATGAGATTAAGGAAAAGAGAGGAATAAAGTACGATACTGAACTTACAGAGGATGATTTAAAAGAGCTTATTGTAAGATTCAAGCAGGTTTACAAGGAAAATAAAAATCAGGATTTTCCACAGGAGCCAAAGGAACAGCTTATAGAGGCTGTTAAGGCAGTATTCCGTTCATGGGATAATCCGAGAGCCATTGTATACAGAAGAATGAATGATATTCCGGGTGACTGGGGTACTGCTGTTAATGTTCAGACAATGGTATTTGGAAATAAGGGCATGACATCAGGAACAGGTGTTGCATTTACAAGGAATCCGTCTACGGGTGAAAAAGGTATATATGGCGAATATCTTATCAATGCACAAGGCGAGGATGTTGTCGCAGGTGTCCGCACACCACAGCCGATTTCCAAGCTTGAAGAGGACCTTCCGGAATGTTATAAGCAATTTATGGAACTTGCATTAAAACTTGAAAATCATTATCGTGATATGCAGGATATGGAATTTACCATTGAAGAAGGTAAGCTGTATTTTCTCCAGACAAGAAATGGCAAGCGTACAGCTCAGGCAGCAATTAAGATTGCATGTGATCTGGTAGATGAAAATATGATAACTCCGCAGGAAGCTGTTATGAGAATTGATGCAAAGTCACTTGATCAGCTGCTTCATCCGACTTTTGATGAGGAGTCCTTAAAAGCTGGAAATGTGGTTGGTGAGGCATTGCCTGCATCACCGGGAGCTGCTGCCGGAAAGATTTTATTTACAGCTGATGAGGCAAAAGAAGAAGGTATCGGAGGAAAAGGTGAGCGTGTAATTCTTGTAAGACTTGAGACATCACCTGAAGATATAGAAGGTATGCATGCTTCACAGGGTATTCTTACTGTGCGTGGCGGCATGACTTCACATGCTGCTGTAGTTGCCAGAGGAATGGGAACATGCTGTGTTTCAGGATGCTCTGATATTGTGATTGATGAAGAAAAAGAAGTATTTACACTTGGAGGAGAAGAATTCCACAAGGGTGATTATATTTCTCTTGACGGAACAACAGGCAAGATTTATAAGGGCGACATTAAGACAGTAGAAGCAACTGTAAGCGGTAATTTTGAAAGAATTATGAATTGGGCAGATGAGTACAGAAAGCTTGGTGTCCGCACAAATGCAGATACACCTAAGGATACGCTCAATGCTGTAAAACTTGGAGCAGAAGGAATTGGACTGTGCCGTACTGAGCATATGTTCTTTGAACCTGACAGAATACCTAAGATTCGTAAGATGATTCTTTCAAAGACTGTTGAGGGAAGAAAAGAGGCTCTTAATGAACTTCTCGTCTTCCAGAAGGCGGACTTTAAAGCCATGTATGAGGCGTTGGAAGGAAAGCCGATGACGGTTCGTTACCTTGACCCGCCACTTCATGAATTCCTGCCTACTGCAGAAGAGGATATTAAGGCACTTGCCGAAGATATGAATATTTCGGTTGATGAGATAAAAGCAACATGTGATGCACTTCATGAATTTAATCCTATGATGGGACACAGAGGCTGTCGTCTTGCAGTGACATATCCAGAGATTGCCGAAATGCAGACAAGAGCAGTTATGGAAGCAGCAATTGAAGTCCATGAAGAAAAAGGATATAATATTGTGCCGGAGATTATGATTCCGCTTGTAGGTGAGAAAAAAGAATTAAAATTTGTAAAAGATATCGTTGTAAATACTGCTGAGGCTGTTAAAGTTGAAAAGAATTCAGATATGCACTATAAAATCGGAACAATGATTGAGATTCCGAGAGCGGCACTTCTTGCAGATGAGATTGCAAGTGAGGCTGAATTTTTTTCATTCGGAACAAATGACCTTACGCAGATGACATTCGGATTTTCAAGAGATGACGCTGGCAAATTCCTTGACTCATATTATAAGAATAAGATATATGAATCAGACCCATTTGCACGTCTTGACAAAAACGGTGTCGGACAGCTTGTAAAAATGGCAGTTGAAAAAGGAAGAAGTGTACGTCCTGATTTGAAATGCGGTATATGCGGTGAGCATGGCGGAGACCCTTCAAGTATTGAATTCTGTCATCAGGCAGGACTTGACTATGTAAGCTGCTCTCCATTCAGAGTTCCTATTGCAAGACTTGCAGCAGCACAGGCTGCTATCGCAAATAGGTAGGAGTTCTCTTTCCTTTGAATTGCTGCTTAGTTTCGAGCAGGCAGCAGCCTATCGAAAGGCTAACGGACAGTATGTAAGGAAAAATCAGTGGAGAGATACCACTGTAAGGGTAGTCATAGACCTTGATTAATAGTTAAATACGATAAGCGTATCATTAGAAATAGTGGTACGCTTATTTTTTTACCCCAGAGAAGCATCGGAAATATCGCATATTTCTATTATAGTAAACTGCCCACTTGTTTATTTTTAAGTAGGCAGTTTACTATTGACTTTCTATATGGAAATTGCATATAATATAGTAAAGTACCCAATCAATAAAAAAATTGAGTCAATTAAATAGAGGTGGACAAATGCTTCGTGAAAATGATATTAAAAATGTGAGAAAGCTGTTCAATCGGCATCACTATGTAATGACTACTGCCGAGCTTCTTGAAGCCAAGCTATACTATGCAGACATTAAACAACTTTTAGATGAGGGTTTTATTGAAAGAATAAGACGAGGTTATTATCACTGGATTGAAAACGGCGAAGCAAAAGAAATAGTTATCATTAATAGTTTGTTTCCCGATGCTATTCTTTGTATGGAAACTGCTCTATTCTATTATGAATACAGCGATAGAAACCCCGCTGAGTGGAATTTTGCCATAGACAGGAATGTTTCAAAATTACGAACCAATATAGAGTATCCATTCATTAAAGTATATCGCCTTGAGTCCGATTTGGTTACGATTGGTGAAACAACAGGTGAGATTGATTTTACAAAAGTGCGAATTTATGACCGTGACCGAACAATTTGTGATGTCCTGAAAAATATGAGTAAAATGGATAAAGAAATTTTCAATAAAGCAATACAAGGGTATGTTAATGACCCGAAAAAGAATATACCAAACCTTATGATGTATGCCAAAAAACTGCGTGTGCAGAAAAAGGTTAAAGAATTGATTGGAGTGTGGTTGTAATGGCAGATATTGCAGCTTCCGTTCTGGCAAAGCTGAGAAATAAAGCAAAAGCTTCCGGTATCAGCTATCAGCAATGCTTGCAGCTTTTTGTGCAGGAAGAATTTTTGAGAAAGCTATCAAAATCTGGGTGTGAGGATACGCTAATACTCAAAGGTGGATTGTTCATTTATACCTTAACTAATTTTGAAAGTAGAGCAACAATTGATGTCGATTTCCTGCTCCGTGGATACTCTAATTCAATAGATGATGTAAAAGATTTGATTTGTAAAATCATCGACACACCGACAGGTAACGATTATATAGAAATGCGAGCAAAAGGCTTTGAGGAAATTTCTCCGCAAAGAAAATATCACGGTATCAGTACACAGATTATTGCTCAAATAAAAAATGTGCGTGTGCCGTTCAATGTTGACATAGGTGTGGGTGATATTATAGTCCCCCGTGCCGAAGAACGCACAATCAACACGCAGCTTCCAGACTTTGAAGCACCTGTAATTAAAACTTATTCCCTTGAAAGCACCATTGCCGAGAAATTTGATGCCATACTGCAACGCTTTGAACTGACAGGTAGAATGAAAGATTTTTACGATATTTATTATCTTTCAAGGACATTCGATTTTGAGGGTGAAAAATTGCAGGCAGCTATATTTGAAACCTTACAGCGGCGTGGTACTCCCTATGACAGAGATAGCTTTAAGCGTGTTGTTGCACTTGCCGATGATGAGGATATGCAGAAGCGTTGGAAATTCTTTTTGAAAACCATAAAAGATAATACGCTTGAGTTTTCATTCGTCATTACGGAAATCCAGACTTTTCTTGAGCCTGTGTTTGATGTGATAGTGAATGAGAAAGAGTGGCAAAACATATGGGACACTAAAGTAAAGGGATGGAGGTGAGGATATGTTATCATTTGTTCAATTAGATAAACCTCATATAGACATCGAATTGTATGGAACGGATACTAATATCGCACCTATTGATAAAGTTCATATTATGGATGAAGATTCTTTTGAGCAATTCACATTGGAATGGTTATTTGGCTGCAAAAAGTCGAAGTATTCCTCAATTAAAAGAATTGGAGGTGCTGGAGATAAGGGTCGAGATGTTGTTGGTTATTATAGTGATGGTACTGTAGATTATTATCAATGCAAGCATTACAATACGGGACTTGCTCCAACGAATTATTATTTGGAATTAGGTAAACTCTGTTATTATACATATAAAAAAGAAATCCCCATACCAAAGGAGTATTTTATTATTGCTTCAAACGATGTAGGCTCTTCACTGCAAGACTTGATAGATAAGCCATCCGACCTTCTAACCAGCCTTATAAAGAATTGGGATACATACTGTAAAACAAAAATTACTAAAACCAAAGAAGTTCCATTAGATAAGTCATTTTTGGATTATATAAAGTCTTTTGATTTTACAATAATTAAAACATATCCTATTGCACAGGTTATAGATGAATATTTAGATACGATATATGGTAATATTCGCTTTGGAGGACGTAGACTCAGCCTTCCTACGACACTAACACCAACTGACACGGTTGAGAGTGAAGAGATGCCATATATTTCTGCTTTGTTAGAAGCATATTCGGACGAATTGAATATTAAAATTGATACTATAAAATCTTTAGAAGCATATAGTTCCTACTTTAAGCATTTAAGCAGACAAAGAAAAGATTATTATTCTGCCGAAACGATACGCAGGTTTGTAAGAGATACCTTGACCGATTCTCAACAATTTGATGTATTGAAAGAAGAAATATACAATGGAATAATTGATACGCATGAGCAAGAATACGATAGCGGGTATAAACGCTTGGTAGAAGATTTAAAGCAAGCAGCTGTAACTAATACATCCAAATCTATGTTGGATAGCAAACTGCATTGCATAGGAAATAGCGAACGAAAGGGAGTTTGCCATATGCTAGTTAATGATAATAAATTGAGGTGGGTGAATGAAGAATGAATAACATTTTTAACACTTCATTTGAAGTATCATTAAGAATACTGATAATTTTGAATACGGTACAGACCAGATTATCTATTGACCGAATCACTGCTTTGGATTTTATGGCAATATATGGGAAAGATTTTGGAGTATCAGAATATAATTTGCACGGAGATAACGACTATAGATTTAGTGAGTATACATCAAAGCGAGAAATCGTATCCCAGGCAATAAAAGAACTTGTATTAAGAGGTTACATCACTCCACATTGCAATAAAAGTGGTTTTAATTATAGTATATCAAAAGAAGGAGTTGCTTTTTGTGAATCTCTTAATGATAAATATGCAGAAGATTTTATTGAAATTGTAAAAAAAGCTAATGTGTTGTTTCTTGACTATTCCGATAGAAAATTAATCCATTGTATAAATAAATATGCAATAGCTATGTTGAGAGGTGAAAAATCATGAGTTTCTATATTGAAAAAATAATCGTCACAGGTTCAGGAAAGACGGATTCGATTATTGAGTTATCGAACGGTGTGAACATTATATATGGTCCATCAAATACAGGAAAAACATATATTGTTAAATGTATCGATTATATGTTTGGTTCAGAACGGGAGCCGATTGATATTTCAACAGGTTATCAATATATAAAAATAATCGTGAGGACTCAATGCGGTACGATAACAATGAGTCGAAAAATCGGGGAAAACAAAATTGAAGTTAGTAGTAACGATAATAATGTCCCCTCAGGAAAATATGCTACTAAAGCAAGTAGAACCAATTATGATAAAACTATAAATTCCGTATGGCTATCGTTAATTGGTATCAATGATTTGCATTTGGTTATCAGTAATGAAAATTATAAGAAGCAGATATTGTCTTGGCGAACCTTTAGCCACATGTTTATGCTTACAGAAACAAAAATTATTTCTGAGTATTCAGCTATACTATCTGGTAGAGATACATCAAATACAGCTGTAATTGCATCCTTAATTTTTCTTTTATCTGGTCAAGATTTTGCAGAGACAGAGACTAAAGACACTAAGGAAATCAAAGAAGCAAAAAAGAATGCTGTAAAAGCGTATATAAATAAAGAATTGTTTAGGTTATCGGAACGAAATCAAGAATTACTGGATCAATTAAAGGAAAATCCCAATATAGATATTGCTGTAGAAATTGAAAAAATTATGGCGGAAATCTCCACGAATGAGAAACGAATAAATAGTTTTATTGAAGAAAATCAAAAAATTCTTGCCCAATTATATGAGAAAAATGAGAATTTATCAGAATGCAATGTGCTATTAAATAGGTATGATGAACTGACTACTCAGTATGATGCAGATTTAAAACGACTTAATTTTATTGTTGATGGCGAAGCGAACCTAAACGCTTCTTTTTCAACTCATTGCCCGTTTTGTGATGGCGAAGTAGTTGTTAAGAAAAATCAAAACTATATTGATGCTGCAAAATCAGATTATAAAAAAATAAAATTACAAGCAAAAGATTTGGAAAGTGCTTCTAAAGAGCTACGTTCTGAAAAACTCAGTTTAGAACAAGAAATTGGTACACTGATGGCAAAAAAGAAATCAATTGAAGAACTTATCGAAAAAGAGCTAAAGCCACAGGTGTTTAATCTAAAAGAAAAACTATCAGCCTACAAAGATGCGATTGAATGTCAAAAAGAAATAGATATTCTCAAGAAATTATCAGAGCAAAAGACCGCTGATATGATTGAAAATGACACAGATGAAGAAAGTGAACTAAAGTTCAAGGTGAAAGAACATCTTGATTATAGTTTTATTAACGAGTTAAGTAATGGTATTAAATCGTTTCTTGAAAATTGTAATTATGATAATTTGCTTTCAGTAATATTCGACAAAGCTGATATGGACATTGTTATAAACGGGAAAAAGAAAAGTTCAAATGGAAAAGGTTATAATGCATATTTTAATTCGGTAGTAGCTATTGTTCTATCAAGATACATGGAGAGCAAAGCAAAGTATTCTCCTGATTTCCTTGTATTGGATTCTCCTATCTTATCGCTTAAAGAAAAGGAAACAAAAAAGCCATCAGAAACTATGAGAAATACTTTATTTGAAAATATTGTTGATAACCAAAAAGGAATACAGACAATTGTAATTGAAAACGAGATACCAGAGATTAACTATAAAGATGCAAATATAATTCATTTCACAAAAGAAAAAAATAATGGAAGATATGGATTCCTATTAGATGTAGCAGATTAAATGTTTTAGATACCCTTCACTATTAAATATTTGTGAAGGGTATTATTTTTTTAAAATCAGACCCAGAGAAGCATCGGAAATGTTCCAAAACACAAATTCTCTTAGAACCCCCCTGCTCTAGAGGGTTCTGGGTACATAGCTTATTGGTAAGCATAGCTTTATTTATGACAGTAAAAACCCAAAGCAAATCAGTTCAAAGTTAGTTGAGAGTAATGATTTAAGCATTTGTGTGTTAAATATTCAGGCATTTAATAAAGATACAAATATACTTAGGAAAACAGATGAGTATGAGCAAAATCTTTGGGAAGATATCAAATACATCAAGCCAATCGTAATTATAGATGAACCACAGAAGATTGAAGGTACTAAAAAGAAAAAGTCAAAGTCTTTAGTTGCTATTGAAGAGTTAAAGCCACTTTTTACTTTACGTTATTCTGCTACACACAAGCAGTTATACAATCAGATTTATAAGTCAGACTGTTAGAGAAGAGAAGAGTGCAATATTGAACGATAATTGTTCCGCACATGGGATTCGAGATTGGATTTTGGATTTTATTACGTATCAAGAAAGTTAAAAAATGATGAAGAAATTAGTAGGATTCAGCAAATTATAGATGCAGCAAAAGAGGAGTAATCAAGAGAAGAAGAAAAGACACAAACAATGAAGGCGGTAAAAAAGTTTATTGACAATGCATTAGATTTTCCGAAGATTGATGGAAGAAAGGCAAAAGTATCTGAAGTGCTTATTGAAACATATGTGAATAGCATTAAGGTGTGTAAGGATAACTATTATGAATTTAATATTTGCGTAAATCCTAATGCTAAAATCCAGATTCCTATAAAATCTGATGATGAATTTAATCCTCAATATGATTCAGCACATTTGTATCTGGATAATTCAGATGCTACGCTTATTGGGAAATTTCAACTTTCGTATGATGATGCTAAACGCTACACGGGTAGATTGAAAGGAACTTGTAAAGTAAAAAGAGCTCATTTTACAAAGCCTATTCATGTAAAAATGTTTGCCAATATATAGAAAACTTATGAATTAGTTGTATTAAGATTGTTATTATATAAAAGTTACGAAGAACAGGTGTAATGTATAGAAATATATATATACATTATGCATTTTTATGATAGAATAATATAAATGCTAAATTATTTATGATATTAAAAGGAGGCTAGATGATGTATGTATAAAATGTTTTTTTCAGATAGGTTTACAGAATCATTGATGGCTCTTTTATATAAATATGATATTGCACCAGTTAGATTGAAAGATGAAGATATGAAAAAGTATCTGAGATATTTTATAGAAAATGGTTCATATATTGATGAGATTTTTGATGGACAATATGATAATATGTCAAATTTGGCAATTTGGAAGATAAATTTTATGGATGGCTGTTTGCCAGATGAAAAGATCTTTACTTCTAGAAAAGCATCATATCTATGTACAATTTATATGCTTTTATTTGTTATAAAAACAGATTTGCAGGAGGGAGATTTGTATGAAATTGAAAAGTTACAAAATATGAGTTTAATGGCAAGTATGATAAATACATTTATGTCTTCGTTAATAATGGACTTTGATTTTGAAAGCTTTTATAAGTTAGATTTCAATGCTAATTATATGCCTAGTCCAATGCTTACAGAATATATAGGTGGGATGTACAAGACAGAGCTACTTAAGCAACAATACATGGAAATACTAGAGCAAACGACACTATTGGAATCGGAATTAATTGAGTTAAATAGAAAAATAGATAGAGAAATACTAGTGACAGGAATTTCATTTATGCAAATTCAAGCTATACTATTACTTATGGAAAGCTCAAAGTTATATCCAGTTTATGTAAGTAAGATTGCTAAAAACATATTGCTTATTTTTAAGGAAATGTTAGCTAATTCGAGGATTGAAAAAATTGAAATAGATTCCGCAATTTCTGCTGGAGTCATAAGACATGGGATTAGAAAAACAACAGGAATGAAAATATTTTTTGCATTAGAAAATAGTGACCGTTATTGTTTGAGAATTGATTTTCCACATGAAGGGGCTGAATATTTACATTTAAATCTTCATGAGCCTCATAGACAGACAGCAATTCCGCTTAATTATAAGCAATATAGTATGTTGAAAAAGCAATACGGAGATTTATCAAATTTATTTTTTAAATTCGGCAATATGTATTGGTTTAGATATGATTTTATTGAAAAGTTAAATAAATGCAGTTTAATTGAAGGTTGCGAAAATAATAATAGGAATTTTATAGCTGATATAAATGCAGTATTTTTTCGTCAAAGTCATTATAGTTTATTTGATGATAATATTACAAAGGATAATATGGTAGATTTTATAGCTGAATTTGGAAAAGCATTAATACACACACAGATTTATGAAACGTCATATTTTTGCACCGAGATTGAAAATATTGATGATAAGCTTACAAAGATTAAGCTGAGAGATATTTTCATAAATGCATTTGCTTTATATCAAAGATTTTACTTAGAAGAAAAAATATTTCAAAAATCGTATAAAGTTGGTTATGATAAGTTGAAAGAGAAGCTATTAAATGCATTGTTTACAAGTTTTTCTTCGGAAGTGGAACCATTAGGTGAGTATGCTGAATTTGAGGAGCTGAGATTGGAAGATATTTTTTTCCTGCTTTACGATATAGTAAATGATAGCGAAAGTTGAATGCTAATGAGTTATCATTTGTAATATTATAATATTTCCATGAGTTTGTTGAATTTTCATTAATTGTTCCGTAAATTTTTAATGTTATTTTGATATTATGAAGTTATTGTTTTAATTACAAATTAACTTGAAAATTCTATTTCAATGACTCACGGGTGTACCACCACCACACAGGCTGCTATCGCCGAGTCACGTCAGTAAGCGAGACCAGTTGTTTTTTGGGAACGTTTGAAATTTCAAAAGATTTTATGAGACAATCTTCAAAGATTTATCATAAGAAAAACGGGTTCAGATTTCCCGAAAAGCTTGTAATTAAGCTATTCCTAGTATAGGGTGTCTACTTTAGGCACCCTATATTTTTTTTACACAAGAATAAAATTAATTAAGCTGCCGGAGTACTTCATACATTTTTTGCTGACTACATTTGACAAAATTTCGGAGCATTTGTTCCGAAAATCGGAACTTTGAAGGAGGTTAAAAATGTCTGAATTTACGGGGAAAATGCTTATAGAAGCACGTGTGAGGAAAGGATTATCCCAGGATGAGGCTGCTAATCTTATGAATGTTGCAAAGAGAGCAATTAGTGAGATGGAAGCAGGTAAGAGAAGTATATCTGCAGGTGAGCTTGCTCAGTTTTCTCGTATTTATAATGTAGATGTGAGAGAATTGCTTTTTGTTGAATTTACAGAAGCTGGAGATGAGCAGAGATTAACTGCCAAGTATAGTTATTTCCTTAAGCTACTAGAAAAACTATCTGATCGAGAGGTCGAAGATGTTTACTGGATAATAAAGCGTAAGGTTGAAGGATTGCTTTAAAATCAAAATTTATTTATGGCCGGTAGGTATAGTTACCTATCGGCTTTTTATTAAAGAACGATATTTGAAATGATTTTGATTAAAATTGGAAAATAAAAACCAAAAAGTTATTGACAAAATGTTCTTGTTGGAGTAATATAATCTCAACAGATTTGGAAAATAAAAACCAAACTATATAAATTAGAAACCAAGGAGGTTTATTACCATGAGAGCAATTAATAATGTGCCAGCAGAGAATGCTAGAAGAATTAGAACGGAAATAGCAACGGTTATAACAGAGATTGGTAAAGCTAATGACGAAGGATTTGAAATCTATAAGATGATTGAAACAATAGGTTGCTATTGTCTATGGCTACTTAAATCAAATCCATCAATTGATACAGTAAAAAATCTGGTAGAGAAGATTGCTGGAAAGAAATCAAATCAATTTGCACTAATGGCTTTTGATGATTTTACAAACTTATTCTTATCGTTTAATCCTTCTGGTATCAATATTGAACCATGGGATCACTTTGAAGAAAAAAGTGATGAATGGAACAGATTTAAAGAACTGACAAGTCGTTATACGGAAGAAGAACTTGCTGCAGCAGTGTGTACAGCAGAGTTTATAGAAGAAGAGTTTTATGATAGTTTCTTTGCTACAGAACCGATTGAAATTGGGAAGCTTGTAGATAAGATACTTGGTATAAATAAAAGTGATAGCGTAATAGAGATAGGAGGATCTTCTTATGTTTTAGATGCATTGGAGAGAAATCCTGAAGCTAAAATTGAGGTTTACGATGAAGACAATTATTCTTTACTTACTTTGATTTCAATTTTGGCTGATGTTATGGGATATTCAAATGTGGTATGTAGAAGCGGTTTTGCTGAAGATGCCGAGTATGACAAAGCTTTTGTTAATAATACTTTGGAACCTTCTGAACAATCACTGACTACTGATGTTCAGTATGATTTGGAGAATGAATGGAAAGAATTTCCTAGCGATATTTCATATGATTGGAATATGTGTGGAGCTGGATTGCTTAGAACGGCTGAAGGGGGAAAAACTGTTGCCATAATGAACGCAGGTGAACTTACCTTAAATAAGTATCGTGAGGTTCGTGAGTTTTTGTGCAAGGGTGGATTTATTGAAGGCGTAATTCTTCTTCCAGATAAGATGTACGCTAATACATGGATTAATCCATATATGCTTATAATGGGAAGAAACAATGAGACAGTAAAGTTTTTAGATGCAAGGAACGAATATGTTCCAAGCCGTATTAAAGGTAAGAGAATCAATCTTCTTAATGATGAAGGAATAACTGAAATTGTAAAGAAATATGAATCAGGTGAGTCTTGCATAGAGGTTTCTGTGAGCGAAATGGAAGAATGCGATTATGTTCTAACACCAAATCGATATGTAAAAGTGAACGATGTAGATGCTAATTTGGTTCGTTTAGGAAATATGGTAAAAGAAGTTAAAAGAGGAATAACATTGTCTGCTTCCGATATGGATCAGATGATTATGGATAATCCATCAGATATTAGGTGTTTATTACCATCGGATATTACAGCTGGAGTAGTAACTGCAGAGAAATATTTTCATGGTGAATTAAGGAAACCTGGAAAGAATGAGGCAAATCGAGGTGATGTTCTAATCAGTAAGACGGGGAATCCTTTCCGAATTGCAGTTGCGGATAGAAGTTATTTGGTTGTTGGAAACACATATATTTTGAACATAGACAGTTCAAAATATAGTCCTGAATACATCAAGTGTTATCTCAGCAGTGAAGCCGGACAAAAGGAGATTATGAAATATGCATCTGGTGCAACAACACCAATTATTAGTGTGGCTAACCTGAGCAGTATAGAGATACCGGTACATGATGAGGCTACACAAAAGGAAATGGATAAACATGCGGAAAATATTTTATCCGCAATGGAAGAAAGCTATAAGCAAATTAAGATTTGCGAAGATGAAATGAATGCACTTTTTAGATAGGAGATGATTATATGCAGGGTATAGTGAGATACGTGCATCAAAAATCAGGAGATATTGTTAAATATCGGGTGTCTACGGATGTTGAAGGCGATAAAGAACGATTTGAAGATAGAAAACAAAATGCTGACGAAGAGCATAGAGCTAAGTATATAAAAGGGCTAGTTTTCGAGGTTGTTGAAATTACTGACAATCTTAATGAACGGTACGTGTATTATGCCCTTCCTCAATCTGATCGTATTACATATGATAAAACGGTTGTTGATTATATTCAAGAACCAAAGGTTGAAAAGAGAATTCGTAGAGCGTTGGATTGGACGATTGAGCATTTTCCGGAGGAAAAGTTTTCATATATGTTCTTTGTTGGTTCTAATGAGAACAAAAAGAATGTAAAAGTAATGATTTTTAAAGATGGTGAAAAGTTTGAGGCATATACCTTCGTTGGTACAAAGCAACCGGTGGAAAGGGTATTTTTAGGAGGTTGATGAAATGATTGATAAAAATGCTTTATATAGAATTAAGGAATATTTGAAGCAGAATAATATTGCAGATATTGATTCTGAAAAGTCAAAAATGCAACTTAGAGCTGAGGGTAAAAAGTTTAGTACTGAGGAGCATTTACAGGGAATGATCTATTCGCTGTTATCTGCGCAGACGGTTTGGGCAAATATTGAGAAGAATTTTGCCAACATTGATAGATTGTTTGATGGGTACAACATAGAAAAGATAAAAAGACATGACGCAGATTATTATGTCAAAGGTTTGCAAAAATTGGGATGTGGTAGTCGACTGACAAATGCACAAATGAAAGCATTACATAAGAATATTACGACTGTTGAACGGATTATCTCGGATTATGGCTCAATGGATGCTTTCGTAACATCAAAACCACAAAGGGTGATTGTAAAAATGTTATCATCAAGTGATTCAAAGTATAAGATTAATCAGATGGGACCTGCACTTGCGTGGGAGTATCTGAGAAATGTAGGTGTTGATGGTGCTAAACCTGATGTACATATGAAAAGGATTCTTGGTGTATCTCGCTTGGGAATGTCAAAAAATGTTGAAGCTTCAGATGACGAAGTGCTGGATACTGTAGAAATGCTATCAAAACAAACTGGATTTTGGATGGCAGAAATTGATTATTTGTTTTGGGCGTATTGTGCGACTGATAAGGGAGAAATATGTACGGCAAATCCTCACTGTGAAAAGTGTGTAATTCGCGAGTATTGTAATAGAAGTATCGAAAAGGAACATTTTGAGGAAAATAAGGTAGCTAAGGAAGCAGTCAAGGCAGGAAAAGAAGCTGCAAGAGTCGGCAAGGAAGTTGCGAAAGCTGCAGTTGTCGGAATTAAAGCCGGAGTTGCCGAAGGCAGAAAGGCTTATGAAGAAAATAAGAAAAATTAATTAAAAGTCTGTCATTGAACAATTCTTTTCTGCTTGACATAATCATCATAATGGATAAATATTAATATCAGGAGGAAGAGTGATGAAAAAGATTCTTATAGTGGAAGATGACAAAGATATAAGTATAGAATTAAAAACATTACTTGAAAATTCAGGGTATGAGGCATCAATTCTTACTGATTTTAAAAATGCAAGTGATGAGATATTAAGAAATGAGCCTGATTTGGTGCTTCTTGATATTAATATCCCTTATATGAACGGAGAGATGTTGTTAAGGGATTTGAGACAAAAGACAGATGTTCCGGTTATTATGGTTACAAGCAGGGATTCAGAGGCGGACGAGGTATTATCAATGAGTTATGGAGCAGACGATTACATTACAAAGCCGTATAATCCTACAATATTGTTGTTAAGAATTAATGCTTTGTTAAAAAGAGCAGCAGCATCGTCAGCAAATAACAGCACATTTTACAGGGGAATGGAAATTCTGCCTCAGAAAGGTGTTATAAAATATAATGACGGAAGAGACGAGATGCTTCTTACCAAAAATGAAATGACAATATTTATGTGTCTGTTGGCAAAGAAAGACAGAATCGTATCGAGAGATGAACTTATGACTGAACTGTGGAATAATGAAGAATATTTAAACGATAACGCACTGACTGTTAATATAAGCAGATTAAGGGCAAGATTTAAAGATATAGGCATAGAAGATGTTATTGAGACAAGAAAAGGTCAGGGATATATATTGGTATGAAATTTGGAAAGTATCTGAAAGACAGGCTGTATTCAGTTATTATTTATATATTTGTTATTATTGCGGTTATATTGCTTATGACTGCGTTTAAGTCGCAGATTGAGTTGAAAATAACGGTTGGAATTATAATTACATTATTGTGGATATCGGAAATTTTCATAGATTTTTTTAGAAAGAAAAGATATTTTGATGAGTTTGTAAATAATACGCAGAATCTTGAACAGAAATATCTAGTTATGGAAATGCTCAGTGAGCCGTCGTTTTATGAGGGTAAAATTATATACGATGTGATAAGCGATATAGATAAATCGATGGTGGAAAATGTTAAAAAATATTGTCATGCTACGCAGGATTTCAAAGAATATGTTGAGATGTGGATACATGAAATAAAGCTTCCGATAGCATCAATGACTTTGATTCTGCATAATTATAAAGAAAAATATCCTGATGTGACAGAAAGAATGACACATCACGTAAACAGAGTGAATAATTATCTTGAACAGATTCTGTATTATGTGAGAAGCGAAAATGCACAGAAAGATTACATTATAAGCGACTGTCGTCTTTCCAAGCTGATTGCGGCCGTGGCGGTAAAAAATAAAGACGATATTCTTGAAAATAATATTGATTTTCAGGTTGAAAATGCAGATGCTGACGTATGCACCGATTCAAAATGGCTTGAATTTATACTTAATCAGATAATAAGCAACAGCATAAAATACCGTGACGAAAAGAAAACGGACGGCAGCGTAATAAAAATATATGTCATAAAAAATGATAAATCGACAGTACTTAATATTTATGATAACGGAATAGGAATACCGGCGGCCGATTTGCCAAGAGTGTTTGATAAATCATTTACGGGAGAAAATGGACATGCCTACTCAAAAGCTACCGGAATGGGAATGTATATAGTAAAGAATCTTTGTGAAAAACTGGGACACAAAATAACAATCGAATCTGTAAAAGGTGAGTATACGCTTGTAAGTATTGAGTTTTTTAAAAATGATTTTTATAAAGAGACATTAAAAAATAAATAATATTATTTTAAATAGTATTACGCAATATTATGTAATGTTACAAAATTGTAATGTTGTGTAATATTAGTCGAACGACCGAATTAATAAAAAGTGGTAAAACATAATTAATCTAAATGAAAGGACAGATTATTTATGGAAACGATACTTAGAATTGACAATATTGAAAAGTATTATGGAAACAAATCGAGCCTGACAAAAGCGATTGACAATATTTCTTTTGAGGTAGAAAAAGGCGAATTTGTATCTATAATGGGAGCGAGTGGCTCTGGAAAGACCACGCTGCTTAATTGTATCTCTACACTTGATAAAGTTACGTCCGGCAGAATATTTGTTGGCGGATATGATATTACGGGATTAAAGGGAAATAAGTTAAACAAGTTCCGAAGAGAGGAGCTGGGATTTATTTTTCAGGATTTCAATCTGCTTGATACACTTACAGCCTATGAAAATATTGCACTGGCACTTTCTATTCAGAATGTAAAAGCCGGTGAAATTGACAGACGTGTGAAAAAAGTTGCAAATGAACTTGGAATTTATGAAGTGTTAAATAAATATCCGTATCAGATGTCAGGTGGACAGAAGCAGAGAGTTGCAAGTGCTAGAGCGATTATCACTAATCCAAAGCTGATTCTTGCTGATGAACCTACAGGAGCACTCGATTCAAAATCTTCAAGAATGTTACTTGAAAGTTTTAACTATCTTAATGCAGAACTGGAAGCAACAATACTTATGGTTACACATGATGCGTTTACTGCAAGTTATGCAGACAGGGTAATATTTATCAAGGACGGCAAAATTTTTAACGAGATTAATAAAGGCGACAATACCCGTAAAGAATTTTTTGATAAAATTATTGATGTTGTAACACTGCTCGGAGGAGATTTGAACAATGCTCTTTAAAATTTCTGTAAAAAACATCAGAAAGAGTTTTAAAGATTATGCCGTTTATTTCTTTACTCTTATACTTGGTGTTGCGGTATTTTATGTATTTAATGCGATTGACAGTCAGACAGTAATGCTTGATGTCAGGAAGAACGTTTATGATATAATAAAGCTTATGAATGAGATGCTTAGCGGTGTGAGCGTATTTGTGTCATGTGTTTTGGGCTTCTTGATTATTTATGCAAGCAGATTTCTTATCAAAAGAAGAAATAAGGAATTTGGAATTTATCTTACGCTTGGAATGAGTAAGAGAAAAATATCGATAATTCTTTTCTTTGAGACATTATTAATCGGCATTGTTTCACTTGTTGTGGGACTTTTTCTCGGAGCAGTATTATCACAATTTATGAGTATCCTTGTGGCCAATCTTTTTGATGCGGATATGACAAAATTCAAGTTTACATTTTCGTCAAAAGCATGTGTGAAAACACTCTTATATTTCACAATTATGTATTTACTTGTAATGGTATTTAATGTTGTGAATATAAGCAGATGCAAGCTGATAGACCTTCTTAACGCAGGAAAAAAGACAGAGAAAGTCAAAATGAAAAATCCTGTTATATGCACAATCGTATTTGTAATCGGAGTGGGAATTCTTTCGTATGCGTATTGGATGGTAACTGCCGGATTTTCAAATATGGATATGGCGGATAAGATAATTATTCCTATTGCTATGGGCTGTGTTGCTACATTTTTGATATTCTGGTCGCTGTCGGGACTTCTTATAAAAATATTTACAAGTATTAAGAGTGTATATTACAAGGGCGTAAACAGCTTTGTGTTAAGGCAGTTTTGCAGTAAGATTAACACAACAGTATTTTCAACAACTATAATATGTTTAATGCTTTTTATAACAATAAGTGTTTTGTCGGCTGCTTTGTCAATGAAAAATTCAATGTCTTCGGATTTGAAAAAAATGTGTCCTGTAGACATTCAGTTTACAAAAATCAGCTATGAAGCGTTAAGAGAGGCTTATGCGACAGCTGATAAGGATAGTGATGATTATGAAAAGGCAACAAAAATCCTTGAGGATTCAAAGCTTAGTATAAGTGATACGCTTAAAAATAACGGATTTGACGTTAATGAATATTTAAAAAATATGACAGAATACAGTGTTTATCAGACCGGGCTTGAAGAAATGGATACATTGGGAAGTCTGGCAGATGAAATTCGTGAAAAATATCCGATGGTTTCTTTTTTGTCATCCGTCAATTTTATGAAATTAAGCGATTATAATAAAATTGCAACGCTTTACGGTAATGAAACTTATTCGCTTGGTGATAATGAATATTTAATTGTTGCCAATTTTAAAACAGTGGCAGATATAAGAAATATGGCATTAAAGGCAGGTACAAAGATTGATATAAACGGGAAAACATATTCTCCGAAATATCAGGAATGTAAGGATGGATTTATTGAACTTGCTTCGCAGCATATAAATGATGGAATTTTTATCGTACCCGATGACGCACTGACAGATGCACAGGTATATAAATGCGGAATGACAGCGGATTATAAGGCTGATTCAAAAGAAGAAAAATATGATATAGAAAATAAACTTGATGATATATCGAAAAATATTTTTAATCAGACGAGTTATCTTTCATATAATTCAAAAATTGATTTGGCAGAGGCGAGTGTAGGGCTTGGTGCACTGGTAACATTTATCGCATTGTATCTTGGAATTATATTCCTTATAAGCAGTGCAGCAATACTTGCTTTAAAAGAATTATCTGACAGTGCGGATAATAGGGAAAGATATGGAATGATTAGGAAAATCGGTGTTGATGAGAAAATGATTAACATGGCGTTATTTAAGCAGATTGGAATATTTTTTGCTTTTCCGTTGCTTCTTGCAATAATTCATTCTGTATTCGGAATTAAATTCATTAATTTGATTCTTCAGACAATGGGTATGAGTTCAATGCTTGCGTCGGTTGGTATAACATTTGTATTTCTAGTTGTTATTTACGGAGGATATTTTATTATCACATATCTTTGCAGTAAAAGCATTATAAGACCATAATAATAAAATATAAGCCGGGCAGTATAAGCTGTCCGGCTTAAAGTATTTTTATTTACGCGTGTAACGAGCCAAAGTCCGTGCTTGCACGAGACCTTGGCGACTGCCGCGATAACTTGAGAAACTCGCAGAGCATGTTTCTCATAGTTGTTTGTGTCTGTGGATATGAATTTCCGGAATTGCCATATTTTCATACTGTGTGTCTATGTGTTTACTGTCTGAATCCTGAGTGTCTTCATTGGCAGGGGGTTCATTTTTCTTTTTACCTGTATGAATTTCCGGAATTGCCAGGTTATCATAAGTCAAATCATAGTCGCTTTTTTTTTCAGAATGTTTTTTACCAAACTTAAACATAATATACCTCCATTATAAAAAGTTAATGAAAAATGTAATTACTAAGCTGTTAATAAAATCTGCAAAAAGGCTTCCGATAAGAGGAATAAGAAGATAAGCCTTTACAGAAGGTGCATACTTATCACATATTGCCTGCATATTTGCCATGGCATTAGGTGTCGCACCCATACCAAAACCGCACGTTCCCGCCACAAGAACTGCTGCGTCATAATTTCTTCCCATAATATTAAATTCGATAAAATATGTAAAAATACACATAAACAATGCCTGTGAAGAAAGCAGTATTATGAGAGGAAGAGCGAGTGATGCGAGTTCCCACAGTTTTAAAGTTATCATTGCCATACCGAGGAAAAGTGAGAGTGAAATACCACCAAGGTCATTAATTTCACCCATGTGAATTATACCTTTTCCAGAGTATTCTGATATATTTCGTATAAGTGCTGCTGCAATCATTGCTCCGATATATATTGGAAATGTAAGTCCTGTCTTTGTAAGCATCCATGAAAAAATTGTTCCGAGACCAATTGCAAGTATAAGCTGGAATACAGCTGAGGCATACATGCTTGTGTGACGCTCATGTTTCTTTTCATCTTCAACAAGAAGGCTGTCATCTTCAGGAACTACTGTTGATAAAAGATTTCTTTTTTCAATGAGGCGTTTTCCCAAAGGACCGCCGATAAGGCTTCCTGCGATAAGACCGAAAGTTGCTGCAGCTGTACTTATTGTTGTTGCTCCGTTTACATTAAAATCTTCAAGTACGGGACCGAAAGCACCTGCCGTACCGTGACCGCCAACCATTGAGATTGAACCTGTACACATACCTATAAGCGGATTAATGTGCATGAGCTTGGAAAGACCTACAGCCAGGAAATTCTGTGCTATTATTAATGTAATTACAAGTCCTAAAAATACAGCCATTGATTTGCCGCCGCTTTTTAAGACTTTAAGATTTGCCTGAAATCCTACGGATGTGAAAAATAAAACCATACAGATTTCGCGAAGTGTGTCATCGAATGTAAATTCAATAATTCCCGTTACATGGCATATGCAAGTAAATATCGCAAATAAAAGACCGCCAATTACAGGTGCGGGAATACAGAATTTTTCAAGAAAATATATTCTTTTTTTCAAAAAACTTCCAAGTAAAAGAACCAGAACAGCCACAGCGACTGTCTGATACATATCTAAAGATAAAAGCATGTGAGTCCTCCTGCCTATTCTGTTATAACATCAATTCCGTGTTCGGAATAATATGCTGCCGCACCCGCATGGAAGGGGATTGTTATTCCTTCTGCTGCGTTACTGATATAAAGGTTGATGTCAACAGAAGTCGCATATTGCAGCTGTTTTGAATTGTCAAAAAGTGATGATGTTATCTGTTTAACCGTATCCTTCGAAAGACTGTCGGACGCAAGAAGCACTGATTTGACGCCGAGTGTTTTTACCGATTCAGTTTGTCCGTTGTATGTATACGCGGGAATTATATATTCTGAATAAAAAGGACATGCGGCTTTTAATTTGTCCATGCAGTTATCGTCAATATTTAAAAGACGTACATCACATTCTTTTGAAAGCTCTTCAATTACGGTTGTTTTAATTCCTGCCGTGATAAAAAGAGCGTCGATTTTTCCTGCGGTAAATTCCTGTGCAGCATCACTGTAATCAAGGTTGACGGTCTTGATTATCTCGTCGGTAAGACCGCTGTATTTAAGAATCTGCTTTGCGTTGCTCTCGGAACCTGATTCCTCGGAGCCGATGCTTACAGTTTTTCCCTGCAAATCATTAAGGGAATAGATGTCAGAATCCTCTTTTACAACAATCTGGCATGCCTCTGTATAAAGCGTTGCGATTGCTTTGTAACCCTGATATTTTTTTTCGTCTGATGGTCCGTTGCCATTGTAGGCACTGTCAGCAATATCCATCTGTGCAATTCCTAAGTCAATATATCTGCCTGACAAAAGACGAATATTGGCAGCCGAACCTGCCGTGTTTTTCAGTTCTATTTTTGAGGCGGTGTTATCCTGGTTGAATACACCGGCAAACGCACCGGAAAATGAATAATAAATTCCGCCTATGTCGCCGGCACCCATGCGTATGTTTTTATTTGCTGAGCCACAGCCGCCAAGTACAGTCATAAGCACAAGCGGAATACACAGCAGAATACTTAATTTTTTATTCATAGGTTTAGTTCCTTTCACTTTCTTTGTAATATATTTTACATTAATTCATAAAAGTTGACAAGAAAACACGGTGAAATTAAATTTCTTAATAAAATTTTAATAATAGGGTTGCATTATCTTATAACTTATGATAGTATCATCTAAGTGCAAAATACAAATGTCCGTCACAGAAAGACAGAATAAAAGATTTGCAAAAAGAAGATAAAAAGGGAGACATTTAACATGAGTGATAAGTTGAGAGTTGGTATACTTGGTGGTACAGGTATGGTTGGACAGCGTTTTATAACATTGCTTGAAAACCACCCTTGGTTTGAAGTTGTGCTTGTTGCGGCAAGCGGACGTTCAGCAGGCAAGCTTTACGAAGAAGCTGTAGACGGACGTTGGAAGATGGCAGTAGATATGCCTGAATATGTTAAGAAGATGACAGTTTACGATATGGATAAGGATTTCGATGAAATCGTATCAAAGGTAGATTTCGTATTCTGTGCTGTAAATATGCCTAAGGATGAGATTAAGGCTCTTGAGGAAAGATATGCAAAGGCAGAAGTTCCTGTAGTTTCTAATAACAGTGCTAATCGTTGGACACCTGATGTTCCTATGGTTGTACCTGAAATCAATCCTGAACATCTTGAAGTTATCGAGTCACAGAAGAAGAGACTCGGAACAACAAGAGGTTTTATCTGTGTAAAGCCTAACTGTTCAATCCAGAGCTACACACCTGCATTAAACGCACTTAAAGAATTCGAGCCTAAGCTTGTAGTTGCTACAACATATCAGGCTATCTCAGGTGCAGGCAAGACATTTAAAGAATGGCCTGAAATGGTTGAAAATATCATCCCATACATTGGCGGTGAGGAAGAAAAGAGTGAGAAAGAGCCATTAAGACTCTGGGGTAAAGTTGAGAACGGACAGATTGTTCCGGCAACAGAGCCTGTTATTACATGCCAGTGTATCAGAGTTCCTGTTCTTGATGGACATACAGCAGCTGTATTTGTGAACTTTGAAAAGAAGCCTACAAAAGAGCAGATTATTGAAAAATGGAGAAATTTCAAGGGACTTCCACAGGAACTTGAACTTCCAAGTGCTCCAAAGCAGTTCATCCAGTATATTGAAGAAGACAACCGTCCTCAGGTTAAGCTTGATGTTAATTATGAAAATGGTATGGGAATTTCACTTGGCCGTTTAAGAGAAGATAGCGTATTTGATTACAAATTCGTAGGTCTTTCTCATAATACATTAAGAGGTGCAGCAGGCGGTGCCGTTCTTATCGCTGAACTCTTAAAGGCTCAGGGTTACATCACAAAGAAGTAATTAATAATATAAAATGTTTAATAAAGAAAACGGTGACTCCGGTAAGGGGTCACCATTTTTGTCGTGATAACGAAAAAATTATGCACATGTGTGGTATCTCTGTTATGGACAAAAGTTTATTTTTACTGTATGATATTTCACACAGATAACAGGTGAAATAATAGGGAATTGCAGCCCGGTTAGGAGAATATAGTGGAAAATAATCAGTTTTATGCGATGCTGTCAAGAATGAAATATGTGAACAGATGGGGAACCATGCGTAACACAAGCAATGAAAATATTTGCGAGCACAGTCTTAATGTTGCATTCATAGCACATGCACTTGGTATTATAAATAATGAAGAATTTAACGGAAATGTGGATGCACAAAGACTTGCTGTTCTTGGTATGTACCATGATGTTACAGAGATTATAACAGGAGACCTGCCTACGCCGGTAAAATATTACAGTCCTGTGATAAGAGAGGCATATGCTGATGTTGAGCGTGTTGCAAAAGACGAGCTTTTGAGTGGTATACCTGAGAAAATGAGAAAATATTATGACAGTGTTCTTCTTGAAACAGAAGAAGAAAATGAATTGTGGAAATATGTTAAGGCGGCTGACAAATTATCTGCACTTATCAAGTGTCTTGAGGAAGAACAGATGGGTAACAGTGATTTTGCCGATGCAAAACTTACGATAGAAGATTATCTTAAAAATATGAATATGAAGGAAGTTGATTTCTTTATGGAAAAGTTTCTTCCTGCGTACAGTATGACGCTTGATGAATCAGTTACAAGGTTAGAAGGTTAATTTATGGGAAAATCAGTATTTATAGCGGAGAAGCCGAGCGTAGCACAGGAATTCGGCAAGGCACTGCATGAAAATTTTACAAGAAGAGACGGTTTTTTGGAATCCGACAATTATATTGTAACATGGTGTGTCGGACATCTTGTAACAATGAGTTATCCTGAAAAATATGATGAAAAATTGAAAAGATGGAGTTTTGATACACTGCCGTTTCTTCCGGAAAAATTTCTCTATGAAGTAATTCCTTCGGTTGAAAAACAGTTCAATATTGTAAAGGGAGTGCTTAACAGGGAAGATGTTGAGACTATCTATGTCTGTACCGATTCGGGACGTGAGGGAGAGTATATTTACAGGCTTGTTGAACAGATGGCGGGCGTGCATGATAAAAAAGAAAAACGTGTATGGATAGACTCGCAGACAGAAGAAGAAATATTAAAAGGAATAAGAACGGCAAAAGATTTGTCGGAATATAATAATCTGAGCGATGCTGCTTATCTTCGGGCAAAAGAAGATTATCTCATGGGAATTAATTTTTCGAGAGTGCTTACATTAAAATATGGAAGAAATATTTCTAACTATCTCAAAACTGACAGGACAGTTGTTTCTGTAGGACGCGTAATGACATGTGTTCTTGGAATGATTGTAAGACGTGAAAGAGAGATTCGTGCATTTGTAAAAACTCCGTTTTTCCGTGTTATAACAAAAGCACAGATAGCCGAGTCATCATTTGAGGCAGAATGGCGTGTGACTGAGAAGAGCAGATACTATCAGACACCGTATTTATATAAGGAAAATGGTTTTAAAGAAAGAAAGTATGCAGAGGAACTTGCAGCCTTTCTTAGTGAACCTCTTCCGGCAGAAGGAACTGTTGAGAGCATAGAACGTAAAAAGGAGACAAAGAATCCTCCGCTTTTATACAATCTTGCCGAAATCCAGAATGAGTGTTCAAAGCTTTTTAAAATTAGTCCGGACCAGACACTCAATATAATTCAGGAACTTTATGAAAAGAAGCTTGTTACATATCCAAGAACAGATGCCAGAGTTTTATCAAGTGCGGTCTGTAAAGAGATAAGCAAAAATATCTCCGGACTTATAAATTATGAGCCGGTAAAAGTATTTGCACAGGATATAATTTCAGGTGAAAAATTTAAAGGAATTGAAAAAACACGTTACTGTGACGATAAAAAAATAACGGACCATTATGCGATAATACCGACGGGACAGGGACTTGGTGCATTGAAGAGTCTTTCACAGACTGCAGCAAGAACGTATGAGATTATAGTGAGAAGATTTCTTAGTATATTTTATCCGGCAGCTGTATACAGCAGGGTTTCGCTGGCACTTGAATGTAAAAATGAGCGTTTTAACGCATCATTTAAAGTGCTTGTAGATGAGGGGTATCTTAAAGTGGCAAAAAATTCATTTGCAAAAGCATCAAAACAGGATGATCCGGATGGCAACGGCACAGATGACGGCAAGGCTGACGCGGCTTTACTTGAGGCATTGAAAAAGTGCAGAAAAAATGATAAACTCAGTCTTGTAGGTTTTGATATAAAAGAAGGTGAGACATCACCGCCTAAGCGGTATAATTCCGGTTCTATCATTCTTGCAATGGAAAATGCAGGACAGCTTATAGAGGATGAGGAATTGAGAGCACAGATAAAAGGTTCCGGTATAGGAACGAGTGCAACGCGTGCAGAGATTTTAAAGAAACTTAATAATATAGGATATATTTCAACTAATAAGAAAACACAGATAATAACTCCTACACAGCTGGGAGAGATTATATATGAAGTTGTTGAAAAGTCTATAGTTCATCTTCTAAATCCTGAACTTACAGCGAGTTGGGAAAAAGGTCTTAATTATGTAGCTGAAGGTTCCATTACATCTGATGAGTATCTTCAAAAACTTGAAGGTTTTGTAAGAAGACGTACAGTTGCGGTTATGAGGCTTAATAACCAGTCACAGCTTGTTGGAAGATTTAATGAAATTTCTAAAAATTATAAATAGAGTGTATTTTCAGTAAATAATATTGTATACACGGAAAAGGAGTATTTATGTGCGGTATTGTTGGTTACATCGGAGACAGGGATTGTGCTGATGTTTTAGTAAATTCGCTTGAAAAACTTGAATACAGAGGCTATGACTCAGCAGGAATCGCTGTTCTTGAAAATGGTGTGATTAAGGTTGAAAAGTGCAAGGGAAGACTTGAAAATCTTAGAAACAAGATGGTAACAGACGGAAAGCCTTATGGTCATGTAGGTATCGGTCATACACGCTGGGCAACACATGGAGAACCATCTGATATTAATTCACATCCACATGGTAATAAACGTGTAACTATTGTACATAACGGAATTATAGAAAATTATAGACAGATAAAGGAATTTCTTATATCTGAGGGATACAGTTTTGTAAGTGAGACTGATACTGAAACAGTTGCAAAGCTTCTTGATTATTATTATACGGGAGACCCTGTTGATACAATTATCAAAGTGCTTGCAGAAATTAAAGGTTCATATGCACTTGGCATAATGTTCAGGGATTTTCCTGACAGAATATTTGCAGTAAGAAAAGATAGTCCTCTTATAGTTGGAAAAGGTGAGCATGAAAACTTTATTGCATCAGATGTTCCGGCTATTATGCAGTATACAAGGGATTATTATCTGCTTGATACTAATGATATTGCTGTTTTGACAAAAGAAAATATTGAGTTTTTTAACATCCATAAAGAAAGACTTGAAAAGAAGCTTAATACTGCTGATTGGGATGTTGATGCTGCCGAAAAAGGCGGATATGAGCATTTTATGTTAAAAGAAATTAATGAACAGCCTACAGCAGTAAAGACAACAATAACACCAAGAATCACGGATTCAATGCCGGATTTTTCCGCAGAAGGATTTGATGCGGCTAAGTTAAGTTCATATAATAAAATATATATTGTTGCATGTGGAACTGCTATGCATGCAGGAATGGTTGGAAAGTATGTTATTGAAAAGCTGGCACGAATACCTGTTATAGTGGATATTGCGTCTGAATTCAGATACAGGGACCCTCTTATTGACAAGGGTGATTTAGTAATATTGATTTCACAGTCAGGAGAAACTGCTGATACAAAGGCAGCACTTGAACTTGCAAAATTAAATGGTGCCGATACACTCGCAATTGTTAATGTAAAAGGTTCATCAATTGCAAGAGCCGCTGATATGGTAGTATATACACATGCCGGTCCTGAAATTTCGGTTGCATCTACAAAGGCATATATGGTTCAGATTTCAGTTATGTATCTTCTTGCATTTGAACTTGCATACGGAACAGGAAGGATTTCTAAAGAACAGTGTGAGAAATTTACAAAAGAACTTCAAAATATTCCTTCGGTTATCAAAGAGGCAATAGGTCTTGAAAAAGACTGTCAGTTTATTGCTTCAAAGCTTCTTAATGCAGACAGCCTTCTTTATATAGGAAGAGGTCTTGATTATGCATCAAGCATGGAAGGTTCATTAAAGTTAAAAGAGATTTCTTATATTCATTCTGAATCATATGCTGCCGGTGAATTAAAGCACGGCACAATTTCGCTTATAACTGAAAACATGCCTGTAATTGCGGTTGTTACACAAAAAGACCTTGAAGAAAAAACAATAAGCAATATTAAGGAAGTCAAGGCAAGAGGTGCTATGGTTATTCTTGTCTGCGGCGAAGATGTAGTTGTTGAAGATAAAGTTGCAGATTATATAATCAGGCTTCCAAAAGCAGAACAGATGTTAATGCCGATGGTTGCAGCTGTTCCGCTTCAGCTTATAGCATATTACACAGCTGTTCTTAAAGGAAATGATGTTGATAAGCCGAGAAATCTGGCAAAATCAGTAACGGTTGAATAGGCAGTATAAAATAAATCTGGTGGTAGTGTGAGGAATTATATATTATGAATGACAGTATAAAAATAAGTGAACTTTTTGATTTGAACGAGACAATTGCAGCAGATATTTTTGACGGATGTACATTTCCGTGGGAAGTTTTATCAAAGATAGGCGATTTTATCGTAAAACTTGGAAATACACTTCCTGAATCAGAATATGAAAAAAGAGGAGAAAATGTATGGGTCGCCAAAAGTGCAAAAGTATTTGATTCGGCATATATCAACGGACCATGCATAATAGGAAAGGATGCAGAAGTACGTCACTGTGCATTTATACGTGGAAATGCAATTGTAGGCGAGGGTGCAGTTGTAGGTAATTCTACAGAACTTAAAAATGTAATTTTGTTTAACAAAGTTCAGGTGCCGCATTATAATTATGTGGGAGATTCAATATTGGGATTCAGGGCACATATGGGTGCAGGTTCGATAACATCTAATGTGAAATCTGATAAAAAGCTTATTGTAATTAAAGGACCGGACGGGAATGTTGAGACAGGAATTAAGAAAATAGGAGCATTTCTTGGAGATAATGTTGAGGTTGGATGTGGAAGTGTTCTTAACCCAGGTACGATAGTCGGAAGAGAATCTAATATTTATCCGCTTTCAAGTGTGCGTGGATGTGTTCCTGCTAAAAGTATTTACAAAAATAAAAATGAAATTGTAGAAAAGAATAATGATTAAATTGTTTCAAAGAAACATGAAATTAATGTAAAAATACGTAAAGGTCGTTGACTATTCGGAAGGTTTGTGAGAAAATAATCAAAGTACGGATAGAGAAGTACATAAAGAAGAACCTTTAGATTACGAAAGGAGTATGAAAATGATTTATACACAGGAAGTAGAAAACATGTGTCCAGTAGCACAGGGCGTTCATCATGGTGCCGCTCCAGTTCCTACAGAGGGAAAATGGGTACAGAATAAGGAAGTTAAGGATATTTCAGGCTTTACACATGGTGTGGGCTGGTGTGCTCCACAGCAGGGTGCCTGCAAACTTACATTAAATGTTAAGGAAGGTATTATTCAGGAAGCATTAGTTGAGACAATCGGATGTTCAGGCATGACACATTCAGCAGCTATGGCATCAGAAATTTTACCAGGTTTAACAGTTATGGAAGCATTAAATACAGACCTTGTCTGTGATGCTATCAATACAGCTATGAGAGAGCTTTTCTTACAGATTGTATACGGAAGAACTCAGAGTGCATTCTCAGAAGACGGTCTTGCAGTTGGTGCAGGCCTTGAAGATCTTGGTAAGGGACTTCGTTCACAGGTTGGTACTATGTATGGTACACTTGCAAAAGGTCCTCGTTATCTTGAGATGGCAGAAGGTTATGTAACAGGTATCGCTCTTGACAAGGATAACCAGATTATTGGTTACAAGTTTGTAAACCTTGGTAAGATGACAGATTTCATCAAGAAGGGTGACGATGCTAACACAGCTTATGAAAAGGCTTGTGGACAGTACGGCAGAGTTGCTGATGCTGTTAAGATTATCGATCCAAGAACAGACGAAGAAGTAAAGTAAGGAGGAGATACGACAATGGCTTTATTTGAATCATATGAAAGAAGAATAGATAAAATTAATTCAGTATTAAACAGCTATGGCATTTCTTCAATCGAAGAAGCAGAGAAGATTACAAAGGATGCTGGATTAGACGTATATAACATGGTAAAGGGAATTCAGCCAATCTGTTTTGAGAACGCTTGCTGGGCTTATACTGTAGGTGCTGCAATCGCAATCAAGAAGGGTGCAAGAAAGGCTTCAGAAGCCGCTGCAGCTCTTGGTGAAGGTCTTCAGGCTTTCTGTATTCCGGGTTCAGTTGCTGATCAGCGTAAGGTTGGTTTAGGTCATGGTAACCTTGGTAAGATGCTTCTTGAGGAAGATACAGAATGCTTCGCATTCCTTGCAGGTCATGAGTCATTCGCAGCTGCTGAGGGGGCTATCGGTATCGCAGAAAAGGCTAACAAGGTACGTAAAAAACCATTAAGAGTTATCTTAAATGGTCTTGGTAAAGATGCAGCTAAGATTATCTCAAGAATTAACGGATTTACATTCGTTGAGACAGAGATGGATTACAAGACAGGTGAAGTTAAGGAAATCGAAAGAATTGCTTACTCAGATGGTCTTCGTTCAAAGGTAAACTGCTACGGTGCTAATGATGTAACAGAAGGTGTTGCTATCATGTGGAAAGAAAATGTTGATATCTCTATCACAGGTAACTCAACAAACCCTACAAGATTCCAGCATCCAGTTGCAGGTACATATAAGAAGGAAAGACTTGAAGCAGGCAAGAAGTATTTCTCAGTTGCTTCAGGCGGTGGTACAGGTCGTACACTTCATCCAGATAACATGGCAGCAGGTCCTGCTTCTTATGGTATGACAGATACTATGGGACGTATGCACTCAGATGCTCAGTTCGCTGGTTCTTCTTCAGTTCCTGCTCATGTTGAGATGATGGGTCTTATCGGCATGGGTAATAACCCAATGGTAGGTGCTACAGTAGCAGTTGCGGTAGCGATTCAGGAAGCTGCTGACAACGGCAAGTTCTAATTATTAAAAGTCAAAAACATGCACAAAAGCCGCGGTTCCGAGGAATTGCGGCTTTTTTACGTGCGTATGGCATCAATAATGAAATACCCTAGAATATATGAAATCTCAATTAATGTCTGCAATTTGGAAAAAAGATGAAGATAAAATAAAAATAAGATTTGAATGATGAAAATGTGCGATTCATAAGGAGAAAAATTATGAACTTTTTTATATTAAAAAATATTGATGAATACAAAGTTACGTATCAATTAACAGCGGCAGGATATATTGCATTGATAGCCGTGTTTATCGTGCTTTTTTCAATTGGGTGTATGATAGCTGAAAAGGATAAAAAGATTGGAGTCAGGCAGATTGCTTTTTCCGCCATGGCAGTTGCACTTGCGGTTGTAACATCTATGATTAAAATTGTTAAACTTCCTATGGGAGGTTCAGTTACGCTATTCAGCATGTTTTTTATAACACTTATAGGATATTGGTTTGGCGTGAAGACAGGGATTCTTATGGCAGTAGGATATGGCATTTTACAGATGCTTATTGACCCATATATAATTAATGTTTATCAGATGTTCCTTGATTATATATTTGCGTTTGGTGCGTTAGGATTATCTGGAATATTCTCAAAGGCAAAAAATGGACTTGTGAAAGGCTATCTGTTAGGAGTGATAGTAAGATTTATATTTTCATTTTTATCAGGATGGATATTTTTTGCTGTATATACGCCTGAATTTTTTAATAGTGCATTTTTATACTCTGTTGCCTATAATGGGGCTTATATAGGTCTTGAGGCGGCACTTACGGTGGCTTTGATTTCATGTCCGCCAGTTAAAAAGGCATTAGTATATGTAAAAAATATGCTTGTATAAATCAAAATTTATTAAAAAAATAAATTGTCAAACTGGCATTATCAAATTGTTTTAAAATGGCAATATACACATGTCACATATTCTGTTATTCTCAATAAAAGTTTATTTAAAGATAAGGAGAGAATTATGGAATTACAACAGACAGAAGTGAAAAATGGAAAAGAAGGATTGCATATTAATGTTGTTCAGATGTGTGTTACGGCTGTATTAATGGCATTGACATGTGTTGCAACAATGGTGGTTCAGATTCCCATACCACTTGGATATGCACATCTTGGTGACAGTGTTATTTTAATCAGTGCTTATTTTTTCGGACCGGTTGTCGGAGCATTAGCCGGAGGAATCGGTTCAGCTATGGCGGATATTTTGACAGGCTATGCAATATGGGCGTTACCTACACTTTTAATTAAGACTATTATGCCCATTATTGCATGCGCATTTTTCAAAAATAATGTACAGAGGTGCAAGGTATTTTCTATAAGAGGAATTGCAGGTGCTGTTGTTACACTATTATTTATGACTGCAGGATATGTTTTCTTTGGCGGAATTTTATATGGAAGTGCTGCGGCAGGAATTGCATCGGCACCTGGGCTGCTCCTTAAATCAGTTGTGAATCTTGCAGTATATCTTTTTGTTGCATTTGGAATTTCCAAAGTTAAAAAATTTAATTAAATAATAAACAATATTATTAATATAAAATAGCTTGCATACTCATAATATATATGATATAAATATACTATGAGTATGCATATTTATTATTAGGAAAGGAAAAAGCATCGATGTAAATGGTTTTTATTGAAAGATAAACAAAAAGAAACAAATTCTTATAACAACATTAAAGTTGTTAGTCATGACGCTTTGCCAAATTATGAAATGGCATTGCAGTCTCTTAGAGATAACTCATCTAGCAGATTAATGTATGGGTATCTTATGTCTGATGAAGAATGGTATGAACATTTTGTTGGTTTCCTTGCCGGTAAAAAGACGTTGCCGCTTTTATATGATCCATTTTTTAAAATAATATTTAATCCAATTGAAGAAAGAGCTAGGCTTTCTGAACTTGTAAGCTGTATTCTTGGACAGCATGTAACAGTGATTGAAGTATTTCCAAATGCAAATTCAGCATTTTTGAATTCTTTTGTAATAATGGATATGGTTGTAAGACTTGATGACGGAAGTATTACTAATATTGAGATACAGAAGGTTCCGTATGACTTTCCGGCGGCAAGAATTACATGTTATTCGGCTGACCTTGTTTTAAGACAGTTCAGAATGTTGCGGGGTATGACAAAGAAAAATGAAAATGATGAGTATATGGAAAAATTATCAAAAAAAAGGTCATATGCTAATATGAAGAAAGTACATACTATTATATTTTTTGAGAAAAGCAGTAAGTCACTTAAAAGCCACCTAGACAAAAGGCTATATTTTCATGTTGGAAGGATAAAGTTTAACACGAATATCAAAATGAAGCTTTTGCAGGAATATCACTTAATTAGCCTTGACACATTCAAAAAATACAGATATTCTGACATCATAGAAGGGCGTATAGATTCAGTTGATTTTGACTGTGATGACTCACAGTATGAAATTGGATTAACAGAAAAAATGAGAGCTGACAGGTTAAAGTATCTTTCACTTTTTTGTGCTGAAACACCAGATGAGATTAACAGACTTGTGTCGCTTTTTCCGGATTTATATGCTATACGCCAGAAAATAAATGAATATCTGACACGACCCGAGGAGGTGCTGAACATGTTTTCAGAAGCGTTAAGAATATTGGATAATAATACAGCAGAACTTATGGCAGACAGGTATAAAGCTGAATTAGAGGTTGCGAATAAGAAAGCGGAGAGATGGAAAGCAGAAGCAGAGAAAAGAAGTACAGAAGCAGAGAAAAGAAGAGTACAAGCAGAAGCAAGAATAAAAGAACTTGAGGCCCAGATAAAAGAACTTGAGCTTCAGTATGAAAAATTGAAATAATAAGCATAAAAATATCCCCATACCAGACATGCATGGAATTGTCCGGTATGGGGATTGATTTAAGAAAAAATTCTTAAATTGTATTAATCAGATAATGCTGATTACTGGAGAAGTGAAAGAACACCCTGGTTAGACTGATTAGCCTGTGCAAGCATAGACTGACCTGCCTGAGCAAGAATATTGTTCTTGCTGTAATTAACCATTTCCTGAGCCATATCTGTATCACGGATACGAGATTCAGCAGATGTTGTATTCTCAACAACATTGTCTAAGTTAGCAATTGTATGCTCAAGTCTGTTCTGAACAGCACCGAGTGTTGAACGCTGTGAAGATACCTTTTGGACAGCTTCTGCGATACGATCGATAGCAGCAGTAGCATCATCTTCCGTATCAACTTTAAGACCTTTAACGCCGATACCTGCAGCACTCATAGATTCAATATTGACTACAATCTTATTGTCTTCGGCTGAGTCAGCACCAACATGAAGACTGAAAGAGATAGAACCATTGACTGGTGTGCTTTCAGTAAATGATACAGATTGACCTGCAGTAGCACCTTTGGCAACTTCAAGAGTTGTTTTATTAGTAACTCCGGTATCAGCGGCTGAACTTGTAAAGTATTTATCAGCATCTGTTTTTCCATCTGCTTTTTTGCCAGCTGCAACATTTTCAGCAGATACTTCTTTTCCATCTGCATCATAAAGCTTTGTTACGTATGCATAGTGTTCACCTTTAACAGCCAAATGATCATCATCTTGATTGCCATCTTTATCTTCTGTATATATTTTCTCGCCTTTAGCTAATGCTTCTTTTAATGTGGCAGAAGTAAGTGCTGTAGTACTACCTTTTATGTATAAAGGTGTATTATTATCAAGAGCATAACCAGACTTCATAAAAGTAGCTTTAGTTGTTTTTGTAGCATCACCCTTTAAAAGATATGTTTCATTGAACTTTGTTGTCTCAGAAACTCTGTCGATTTCAGATGAAAGCTGGTCGATTTCGTCCTGAATAGCCTTACGGTCTGTCTGTGAGTTAGTACCGTTAGAAGACTGAACTGCAAGTTCGTTCATTCTCTGAAGCATTGAGTGAACTTCTGTTAAAGCACCTTCAGCTGTCTGAACAGCAGAAACACCATCCTGAGCGTTAGAAGAAGCCTGTGTAAGACCCTTAATCTGCTTTCTCATCTTTTCTGAAATAGAAAGACCAGCTGCGTCATCTGCTGCACGGTTAATCTTATAACCAGAAGATAACTTCTCTGTTGACTTTGACTGTGCTGATGTTGTTACATTAAGCATTCTGTTAGCATTCATTGCTGATAAATTGTGTTGTACTACCATAGTGTGTACCTCCGTGTTTAATAAAATTTTATTTTCAGGGACTCCGTTCCCTGAATTTGAACCCTGCCACCTGTTACATAAGTGCTATGCAAAATGATGTGGCAGATATATAATAGACAGTGTTACCATGCCAACACCGAATATTATCTGTTGCGGTTGTCTTTATCCTCTTTGATAAGACGGCGGATTTTTGTGAGTGTTTCCGGTGAGAGATTTGACTCAGCATAGTAGGGCGATATGAAACGTGAATTTTCGCCATCGTTTGCGGCACTGTTTTTCGCCAGTACTTTGCTTCGTACAATATTAAGTTCCCGTGGAGCATCTATGAGTAGATGTATGTTTCCGTTGGAACCGCCGGAATATACGACACGGATGTCTTTTCCAATGTCGATAAACTCACCCGGTTTGATTGTGAGCTTTAACAAATTAACCTCCTTGTCTATGCAACAAACTGTTTTAAAATGTTGCATCCCTGATTCAAGGGAGGTAAACATATGAGTACATCACAACCAATAAGAGACACGCAGGATTTAACAGCACTTAGGGAGTTTTATCTGAAAGATGAGCCAAACATGAGAAATTATGTTTTGATTTGTCTTGGGGTTAATTCGGCACTAAGGATAAGTGATTTATTGGAATTGAAGTGGAAGGATGTATACAATTTCAAAGATGAAAATTTCAAGAAACATCTTATTACTTATGAGAAAAAGACAGGCAAGGAAACATGGATTGCGATAAATGAAAATGCAAGAAATGGTTTGCAGGAATACATGAAGTTTCTGAAAAAGATTTCTGGTGAGGATTATATTTTTGAAGGAAAAAATAATGGTGGGCATCTGAGCCGTTCCCAGGCATTTCGGATTATCAAGCATGCAGCGGAAGAACTTAATCTGGAAAATGGAATAAGCTGCCATTCTATGAGAAAAACATTTGGTTATTATGCGTGGAAATGCGGAACGCCGCCGGCAGTTCTTATGGATATATACAATCATTCATCATATGAGATAACGAAACGTTATCTGGGAATAAAGCAGGATGATAAGGATTCAGTGTTTCTTAATGTGAACTTATAATGCTTATTAAAAGAAAATAATAAATTAAATTAATATTTATACTAAAGTATTTAAAATGTTGGACGATATATGTTATGTAATCAAATAAGGGATGCAACATTTTAAAACAAATTGTTGCATCCTTTTTAGTATGTGAAAATTTGAAAACATTATACTTGTATTAGACAAGCACAGGTGGTAAAATAAATAATAGTGCTTATCTAAAGATAAGGTGGATTTGGTGTGAAAATCACATAAAAAGATAAGCTTTGAATCAAAATTAAAAGTTTTAAGGAGATAATTTATATGTCAGGACATTCAAAATTTGCGAATATTGCACATAAGAAGGCTGCTAATGATGCAGCAAAGGGAAAGATTTTTACAAGACTTGGTAAAGAAATCATGGTTGCTGTAAAAGAAGGCGGCCCTGATGTGAATAACAACAGTAAATTAAGACAGGTTGTTGCAAAGGCAAAAGCTTCAAATATGCCTAATGATACAATCGACAGAGCTATCAAAAAAGCTGCCAGCAGCGATATGACAGATTATGAATCAGTTACATATGAAGGATATGGTCCAAATGGTACAGCTATCATCGTTGAAGCACTTACAGATAACCGTAACCGTGCAGCTTCAAATATCCGTAATGCATTTACAAAGGGCGGCGGTAATGTCGGTACACCAGGCTGCGTATCATTCATGTTCGATAAGAAAGGACAGATGATTGTGGCAAAAGAAGAGTGTGACAAGGATGCAGATGAACTTATGATGATGGCACTTGATGCAGGTGCAGAAGATTTCAATGAGGAAGATGACTGCTATGAAATCACAACAGCACCGGATGATTTTGATGCTGTAAATGAAGCACTTACAAATGACGGAATTACATTTGCCTCAGCAGAAGTTACAATGATTCCTCAGACATATGTAGAGCTTACATCAGAAGATGATTTGAAAAAAATGCGTCGTATTCTTGCACTTCTCGATGAAGAAGATGATGTACAGAATGTATATCATAATTGGGATGAGCCAGATTCAGATGAAGAATAAAAAATATAATAATAGTGATTTTTTTGCTGTGTACTAAGGAGTTGGTACACAGCTTTTTTTTAATGAAGTGCACAGCTGATATATGATTTCATAAAAATTAAAAAATACCGAAAAAGCAAAAAAAACTATTTATTAAAAATAAAAATAACTATAGGAAGTTTATAAATGTAAAATTTCATACCTTTCGTTGCAAATCAGATACCGTTCGTTACAAGCCTATTGAAATGTTTTTTTTAATGAGTTAAAATTCTTATATGGTGCAGAAATACAGAAAGGAGGACAATGTGATGACAGAAAAAAACAGCAGAAAAAGTGTTAAAGTTGTTAAAACTGTTTTAGAGGCAGTTTTAAAAATTGATGCCAACACAGCATCAAGCTGGATAGCATATCAGCCAGAGATGCCATCTGAAATTAAAAAATTTAAGAAGGTAAGATAATTATGCAAAAAATATTGGGAAAAATATCACAGTGGCTTGCGGATGAAAATGTCATAGAACAAAAAGATAAGGGATTGTACGAGTATGCATTGAAATCTGTATTAATAACTATTTGTCCTTTTATAGCAGCTTTGGTAATAGGCAGTCTTATGGGCATGATAAAAGAAGCGGTACTTCTTATTATACCATTTATGATAATCCGCAGATTCAGCGGAGGTTATCACACAAAGAATATATGGACATGCCTGATTCTATCATGCGGACTTATAGCAGGATTTACATATTTGTCCCAATATATAGATAATAAGTGGATTATTTCATTTATCACAGCAGCAGCTTCAATTGAACTGATGGTTCTAGGTCCGGTTGATTCTGTAAATTACAGATTGACATATGATGAAAAACAGTATTTTAAGAAAATATTAATTGTGTTGATTTTCTTAGCTGACGTTGCCGCATTGGCAGTGTTTTCATCTGGATTTTTCAGATATTCAGTCTGTGTTATGCTGGGAATAATTCTCACATCTGCACTTCATCTGCTTCGTGTGTTGCAGCAGTTTTTTGCAAAAACGGAACTTATGAACGGAGAGTCCAGATAAATGTTATAGTCCACAATTATCTTGAAACGTTTTTATGAGGTTGATATATCAGGAGGGGATGAGAGGATTATAATTATAGAGCGGGTACAAATATATACATGTAAAATGCATTCTTTCATAGAAATTATGATTGAATGCATTTTTTTATAAAACACTTTTATTTTTATTAAATAAATGGTAATATATAATAAGTTAAATTTAGTGAAATAGAATAATGGCTGGTGGTGCATATGAAAATAGTTGAGATACAGGCTGGAGCGGCTATAGTTATGCAGATTAGCATGAATGGACAGACGATAGAACTTCCTACTGTAAGCGTCACAGTGCAGGATGGTGCTCTTGTGACAGAGGCGATAAGAGTTAATGGCAAACTTCTGGGACTGGATAATAGTGCAATTCATGTTAATCTGATGTGTATTAGAGAAAATAAAGCTCCTATTATATTCAAAAATGTGAAATGTACAATGATTACATATAATCAAAAATTGCATTATAAAGTTACAGCTTTTGCCGAGGGGTTTGAAAATAACAGAAGAGAAGCTTTCAGGCTGTATGTTGGCTGTGGTGGTATTGCACAGCTTGGTCTCAATAAGAGTGCTGCCAAAGTGCTTGTAAAAGATGTGAGTGAGACCGGTTTTTCATTCCTTTCAGAAAAAGAAATAGAGTCTATTCTTAATATGCCTGTAAGGCTTGTTTTTAATGACATGGAATATAATATCAGCCTTATGGGAATTATTGTAAGAAAAGTAAAAATAGATGAACAGAAGTATCTGTATGGATGCAGGCTCAGTGTTACAAATAATCAATTGTCAAGATATATCAATGATAAACAGCGTCAGAACATGGCTAATGGAAGACAAAGTATATCTGATAAAGAAAAGGGTAAGATAGTTGCGGCATTGTCGCAGGAAGAAGATGCACCGGCAGGAAATGTTAGAAGGAGCAATAATACTTTACTTTTAAAAGGGGAGAAGAAGCATAGAGTAACCCATTTTTCAGGTAAGCGTGAAATTGATAATGTTGACAGGGATGAAAGAAGAAAAGTATTTAAGAATATGTATTCAGGAAAGAGGGTATAGGTAAGATGGATTCAAAGCACTTAGATAGTATGGAAAAGATGAAAAAACGCAAAGAGGTTAAGTTTGAAAAAGCAAAAATATGCCCTTTTTGCGGTAACAATATGAAATATGTATACGGAGAAATGTATGAATGCCCTGGATGTGGCAGAAAAGAGCCTACAGATTTTGGAAAGGTTAGAGATTTTCTTGATACAAATGGTCCACAGCCTGCAATTGTCATAGCTGACGCAACAGGTGTAAGCCTTGATGTTATTGATGGATTTTTAAAACAGGGGCGAGTTGAGATACCTGATGGCTCAGACGTATATATTAAGTGTCAGAGATGTGGAACTGATATAAGATACGGTCGTTACTGCCCGGAATGTATGATGAAGATTGCAAAAAATATCGGACAGGCAATGTGGTCGCCTGATTTGGGAGAAAAACCTCATAATAAACCGGATATGGCAGGACGCATGCACAGTATTGGAAGAGAAGATGAGAAACATCGTCGGTTTGGAAGACAGGAAACTACGAGTAAGCTGGATGGTAATACAAAACTTCATATAAGAAAATAAAAAAGAAAATAAAAAAACGGATTTTGAGATGTGTGCTTAACACCGATACTCAAAATCCGTTTTTTATTTTAGATAGCTATAAATATATTTTATAAATCAAATCCGAAATATCTTACAGCATTGTTGTATGAAATGCCTTCAACAATCTTCTTTAATGCTTTTTCATCGTTTGGATATTCGCCATTTTCAACCCATCCGCCGATTAATTCACACATGATTCTTCTGAAGTATTCATGTCTTGTATATGAAAGGAAGCTTCTTGAGTCTGTAAGCATACCGATGAAGTTGCCTAAAAGACTTAAATTAGCAAGACTTGTCATCTGGTTTGTCATACCAACTTTATGGTCATTGAACCACCATGCAGAACCCTGCTGAATCTTACCTACTGCCTTAGAATCCTGGAAACATCCAATAACAGTACCGATAGCTGCGTTTACTGAAGGGTTAAGAGAGTAGATGATTGTCTTTGGAAGTTCGTCTGTGCTGTTTAATGCATTTAAGAACTGAGCCATTTCAGCTGAGCAGTCATAAGTGTTGATGCAGTCATATCCTGTATCAGGACCGAGCTGGTTGTATCTTAATACGTTGTTATCACGGATTGTACCATAGTGAAGCTGCATTACCCAGTTAAGGCGGTTGTACTCCTTACCTACAGAAACCATGAATGCAGTCTTGAACTTGTTCATTTCTTCAACTGTAACCTGTTCGCCAGAAAGTCTCTTAGCGAAGATTGCTTCGATTTCAGCATCTGTATATGGCTTGTACATTACATACTCAAGAGCGTGGTCAGAAACTGAACATCCCATAGAAGCGAAGAATTCCATTCTGTTCTTTAAAGCATCAATTAATGTAGCGAATGACTTAACTTCAATTCCGCTTACATCTGATAATGTCTTTAAATAGTCGAGGTATTCAGGCTTTTCAAGGTTCATAGCCTTGTCAGGTCTCCATGCCGGAAGAACTTTAACATCAAAAGTTTTGTCTTCAGCAAGAACCTTATGCCATTCAAGTGAGTCAACAGGATCATCTGTTGTACAGATTAACTTAACATTTGACTGTTTGATTAAGTTTCTTACTGACATAGAATCTTCCTGAAGCTTAGCATTACAAAGATTCCATACTTCCTCAGCTGTATCACCGTTTAAGATACCTGTGTAACCGAAATATCTCTGTAATTCAAGGTGACTCCAATGGTAGAGAGGATTACCTATAGCCATTTCAAGAGTTTCAGCCCACTTCTGGAATTTTTCTCTGTCAGAAGCATCGCCTGTGATGTACTTTTCATCAACACCATTAGTTCTCATCTGACGCCATTTATAATGGTCGCCGCCGAGCCATACCTGTGTGATGTTTTCAAACTTTCTGTCTTCAGCGATTTCTTTAGGGTTGATGTGGCAGTGATAGTCAACGATTGGCATCTGGTCTGCGTAATCATGGAATAAATGCTGTGCAGTTGGTGTTGAGAGTAAAAAGTCTTTGTCCATAAATTGTTTCATGGTCTTTCCTCCTAAAATTAAAATTTTGTTGTTTGGCGTTTTATTAAATCAGCAGTGACAGTATTAATATTAGAAACACTGCCTCCACCTAAAACCTCCATAAGAAGGTCAACAGCATTGGAAGATAACTGTTCAACCTTACTGTCAATAGATGATAACTCCGGTTCGGTGCAATTTGCAAGTACCGAATTGTTATATCCGACAATTTCCAGCTCATCAGGTACTTTAATACCATGCTTATATGCAAATTTTACAGCACCGACGGCAAGTGAGTCATCGGATGTGAGTATTGCATCAAATGGTACATTTTTTTCATAAATAAAAGATAAATAATCATTTGATTTTGAAATGCTTTTTGTACATAGATGAAATCTGTCTTTATCAATATGTATGCCTGCTTCGTCCATTGCATCTTTAAATCCACGAAGCTTGTTCATTCCGCTGAAAGAGGTGCTTGTATAAAGGTATACAAAGTCACGGTGGCCGGCTTTAATCATGTCGGATGCGGCGTTGTATACAGCATCATGGTCATTGCACATTACACAGTAAATATTATCACCGGCAAGATAACCATTCACAAGAATAATCGGTATTTCAGAAGAAGCATCAATTATGTACGAGTTATCCGAGCCAGGACTGTTATTTACAAATTGTGAACCAATAAGAATAATTCCGTCAACGCGTTTGCTTAAAAGAAGTGACATATATTTTTTTTTGTTAATATAGTCATTGCCTGTACAGCAGAGCAGTGCATCATATCCAAAACTTCTTAACTTCTGCTCAACATAATAAACTGCATTGGCAAGATATGTATCAGAAGAATCAGTACACATTATTCCTATTGTTTTCATTGTGTTAAGACCAAGCCCCCTTGCAAATATATTAGGCGTATAATCAAGTTCTTTCATTGCAGAAATAACTTTGCTGCGTGTTTTTTCACTGACATTGTGATTGCCATTTAATACTCTTGAAACAGTGGCAATGGAAACGCCTGCTTTTTTTGATACGTCATAAATATTCATAGGGTTAATTTAGTCCTCCAAAATATAAAAATACGTAAATGTAAGCACTTACATATTGATAAAATCATTATACAATGGTATGATAATAAAAACAAGTGCATTGTTAAATTTTTAATTTTTATGTAAAAATATATTGACTTTGGTAGCCAATAAGGTTATTTTAAGGAATGTAAGCACTTACATAATGCACTTACAAACTCACAAGATGTCATATGTTTATTTTATGACATGGTACCGTAAGGTACTTATCTCAACTTGTTTTAAGTAAAAAAAGGGTATTGCCCTAAATAAAAAGGAGATTAATGATGCAAAGATTAAACAAGAGTATTACACATGCAGTTGACAGACCTGTAAAGGTTATGCAGTTTGGTGAAGGTAATTTCCTCAGAGCATTCGTTGATTACATTTTTGATGTTACTAACGAAAAGACGGATTTTAACGGTGGTGTTGTAATCGTTAAGCCTATCGAGTTCGGAACACTTGAAAGATTCCATGATCAGGAATGCCAGTACACACTTCAGTTAAGAGGTTTTGTTGATGGACAGCCTAAGGAAATCACACGTCAGATTACATCTGTTGTTGATGCTGTAGCAGCTATTGAAGATTATGATAAATATATTGAGTATGGCACAAGTGAGACTCTTAGATTTATCGTTTCTAATACAACAGAGGCTGGTATCGTTTATGATGAGACGGATAACGATCCTAATGCACGTCCTCCTAAGACATATCCAGGAAAGCTTACACAGCTCCTTTACAAGAGATATCAGAAGTTCAATGGTGCAGCTGATAAGGGACTTATTTTACTTCCATGTGAACTTATCGCTGATAATGGTATTGAATTAAAGAAGTGCATCATGAAGTTTATCGAACTTTGGGGTCTTGAAGATGGTTTCAAAGACTGGGTTAACAAATATTGTTCATTCTGCCCAACACTTGTTGATAGAATTGTTCCTGGTTACCCAAGAGAAGATGCAGCTAAGCTTTGCGAAGAATGGGGATATGAAGATCAGCTTATCGACAGAGCTGAAGTATTCGGTCTCTGGGTTGTAGAGAGTGATTCAAATCTTCCACTTGAACAGCTTGAAAAAGAGCTTCCATTTAAAGAAGCTGGTCTTAATGTAGTATTTACAAAGGATCATCATCCATATAAGGAAAGAAAGGTTAGAATCCTTAACGGTTCTCATACATCATTTGTATTGGCTTCATTCCTTGCCGGCAATGATAACGTAGAGAATTCTATGAAGGATCCTGTAATCAGAAAGTATATGGAAGAGACACTTTACAACGAAGTAATTCCTACACTTTCACTTTCAAAGGAAGATTGCGAAGAGTTCGCTAAGGCTGTTATTGACAGATTCCTTAACCCATTCGTAGATCATAGATTATTAAGCATTTCACTTAACTCAGTATCTAAGTGGGAAGCAAGATGTTTACCTTCATTCTTAGGTTATGTTAAGAAATTTAACAAGCTTCCTAAGTACCTTACATTCTCTATTGCAGCACTCATGAGCTTCTATACATCACAGACAGAAGCTGAGTTTAATGGCGGTATTGTATTAAAGGGTAACAGAAATGGTGAAGAGTACAATATCACTGATGATAAGGCAGTTCTTGATTTCTTCAGAGATAATTCAGGTAAGTCACCTAAGGAATTTACACATGCTTATTTAAGTAATACTAAGTTCTTTGGTGGTGAAGATCTTTCTAAGGTCCTTGATCTTGAAGAAGTTATTACTGAATACATCACAGATATCAGAGAAAGAGGCATGAGAGCAGTTGTTAACGATTTAGCTCTTGATGATTAATTAACAGCTCTTTTTGATGTTACAGAGCGGATGTTTTTATATTCATCCGCTCTTATTTAATATTAAAATAGTGGAGCAAAACAAGGAGGCAAATCCTCTGCTCACCAAGGGGTTCGGATTTTGCTTCGCAAAACAAGGAGGTTAAATCCTCTGCTCCTACAAGGGCAGTCGCATTTTGCTTCGCAAAACAAGGAGGATTAGATGCAGGATTTTATTAAAATTAATAAAGATGATAATGTTGCTGTAGCATTAAAGCCTATTGCAAAAGGCACTACTCTTAATGTTGCAGGAATTGATGTGACAACTGTAGAAGATATTCCACAGGGACACAAATTTGTAATTAAAGCTATCAAGAAGGGTGAACCGGTTGTTAAATATGGTTTCAGAATTGGATTTGCACAGGCTGACATTCCTGTTGGAGCATGGGTTCATACTCATAATTTAAAGACAGGTCTTGGTGAATTACTTGATTATACTTATGAGCCTGAAGGACATAAAGATGTAGAGCCGACAGAACCAGCTTATTTTGAAGGATATATGAGAGAGAATGGCAAAGTTGGTGTTCGTAATGAAGTATGGATTGTTCCTACAGTAGGCTGCGTTAATTCAATCGCAAGAGCAATTGAAGCAACAGCAAGAGCAAATAAGCCTGAAGGCGTAGATGAAGTAGTTGCATTTACACATCCTTATGGCTGTTCTCAGACAACAGAAGACCAGGAGAATACAAGAAAGATTCTTGCTGACCTTATCAATCACCCAAATGCAGGTGCAGTGCTTGTACTCGGTCTCGGATGTGAAAACAGCCGTATAGAAGTTCTCAAGGATTATATAGGTGAAGTAAATCCGGACAGAGTTAAGTTTTTACAGGTTCAGGATGTTGAAAATGAGCAGGAAGAAGCAGAGAAGCTTATGAATGAGCTTATGGCTTATGCTGCCAACTTCAAACGTGAAAAAGTTAATGCAAAAGAACTTATTATTGGTATGAAGTGCGGTGGTTCTGATGGATTGTCAGGTATCACAGCTAATCCTACAGTAGGTCTTTTCTCTGATATGCTTGTATCTAAGGGTGGTACAACTATTCTCACAGAAGTACCTGAAATGTTTGGTGCAGAGACAATTCTTATGAACAGATGTGCCAACAAGGAACTTTTTGAGAAGACAGTTCATCTTATCAATGATTTCAAGGAATACTTTATTAAAAATGGACAGGAGATTTATGAAAATCCATCTCCAGGAAATAAGGATGGCGGTATCACAACTCTTGAAGATAAATCACTTGGATGTACTCAGAAGTCAGGTTCATCTCTTGTAAAGGGTGTTCTTGCATATGCAGAACCTGTTAATACTAAGGGGCTTAATCTTCTCAGTGCACCGGGAAATGATCTTGTTGCAGCTACAGCCTGTGCAGCATCAGGTGCACAGATGGTTCTTTTCACAACTGGTAGAGGAACACCATTTGCATCACCGGTTCCTACTGTTAAGATTGCAACAAATTCAAGACTTGCAGGAAATAAATCTAATTGGATTGATTTTAATGCAGGTAGAATTGTTACAGATGACCTTCCACTTGAAGATGCTGCAAAAGAACTTTTTCAGCTTGTGCTTGATGTTGCTTCAGGAAAGAAAGTTAAAGCTGAAATTGCAGGTTTCCATGACCTTGCAATCTTTAAACAGGGTGTAACATTATAATTGCTTGCTATAATGATATTTTTCTAAGATGTCGGTTATAGTTTTATAGAAGAATTTTAATAATTTCAGGTTTATAAAAGCCTGCCAAATGTATCATAAAGATGCTTTTGGCAGGCTTTTTTTGCAATGTGGCACTTGACAAAAAATATCGGGGGTAGAATAAAAAGGGAATTCATTAAACATGAAATTCTTAAATTACATTTAAAGGAGAAAAAATATGAGGATGATTAAGAAATTGACGGGCTGCATAGAAGCAATTGCAGCGATAGCAATATTACAGAAAAACTGCAACAGTGGATAGTAGGTTATCCGGATGGAAGTGAATATAATTTTCTGTTTGATGGAACAAAATATTGTAGAATGCCTATTTGGAGTGACTGATATATCTGGGACAAATGAAAAATAATTAAATAAAGACAGGCAGTATTGGAATTCTGAAATTGAAATTTTAATGCTGTCTATTTTTATTGCAAATGTACAAAAGAAAAAGGGCGGTGCTGTAAGGCACCGCCCATCTTGGATGAATCTTAAATTAATGAATCAGATTATCTCTGAACTCTGGCACCGGCACCACCAACGATACCTTCAACTTCCTTAAGAGAAGCCATTGTTGTATCACCAGGAGTTGTCATAGCTAATGCACCATGAGCTGCACCGTAGTTAACAGCCTTCTCAGCATCCTCGAATGTCATAAGACCATATACAAGACCTGAAGCGAATGAATCTCCGCCACCAACTCTATCCATGATCTCAAGACCATCGTACTGAGCAGCCTTGTAAATTTCTCCATCAGCCCAGCAGATTGCTGACCAGTCGTTAACTGTAGCTGTCTTAACCTGACGAAGTGTTGTAGCAACAGCCTTGAAGTTAGGGTATGTAGCAGCAGCTTCGTTGATCATCTTCTTATAACCATCAAGGTTAAGAGTCTTAAGGTTCTCATCGTTACCTTCGATTTCGAAACCAAGGCATGCTGTGAAGTCTTCTTCGTTACCAATCATAACGTCAACATACTTAGCAACTTCCTTATTAACTTCCTGAGCCTTAGCTAAACCGCCAATAGCTTCCCACATAGATGGTCTGTAGTTAAGGTCGTAAGATACAATTGTACCGTACTTCTTAGCTGCTTTACAAGCTGCGATAACTGTTTCACAAGCCTGTTCAGAAAGAGCAGCGTAGATACCGCCTGTGTGTAACCAACGAACACCTAAACCACCATCGCTCTTGTTCTTGAAGATGTAATCAAAATCGAAATCATCTGGAGTAGCCTGAGAAATAGCTGTGTTAGCTCTGTCAGAACAACCCTTGGCACCACGGATACCGAAACCTCTCTCTGTGAAGTTGAGACCGTTTCTGCAAAGACGACCGATACCATCAGTCTTTTTCCAGCAGATAAGTGATGTATCAACGCCACCCTGTTCGATGAAGTCCTTCATAAGAAGACCTACTTCGTTATCAGCAAAAGCTGTGATAACAGCTGTTCTCATACCGAAACATTTGTGAAGACCACGGATAACATTGTATTCTCCGCCACCTTCCCATGCTCTAAAGCTTCTTGCTGTACGGATTCTTCCTTCGCCTGGATCAAGACGAAGCATTACTTCACCTAATGATACAGCGTCAAAAGTACACTCTTCAGCTGGTCTTAAATTTAATTTCATTTTTTAGATACCTCCAAAAATTAATTTATTACTAAAGTATTTTATCATATAAATTGAATTTAATCTATAACATTAATTGAAAATTTTATAAATTGACAAAGAAAAATGCTGATTCTATTATATTAAATAATAAATATTTTCAGGCGATTGTGAAACAAATTCGCAATCCTGATTAAAAATGCGGTAGGAATCCTGCAATGCAGGTAACTTAAAGTCATACCTTGATTTCAATAAGATTGCATGCTGTGGCAGCTCATTTTATGAATAGACAGGAATATGTATACTAATAAAATACTTATGCGGAGGTATATACATATGATATTATAATTGACGCACAAAAAATAAAGGATTTTGGTTTTATTAAAATTGGAAACGACACATGCTGATAACATGCGGCTGATAACGAACAACACACATTTCATTTATTTTTTTACATTAAAGAATAAGGAGATTTTAATTATGCCAAAATCAAAGGTACAAAATGTTTTATTCACGATTGTCATGGCGTTTGTCATGGTCTATGCTCTTGTGTGCTATAATATAGCACTCGATAAAGGTGGTATGAGCAATGAAATATTTCTCATAGCATTTCATGAAATAGTAATTATGCTTCCGGTTGCATTTGTTCTTGAATTTTTTATTGTCGAAAAATCTGCCACAAAACTTGCATTCAGAATTGTGACGCCACAGGACAGACCGATTTTTATCACACTTGCCATTTCTTCTATGATAGTGTGTATAATGTGTCCGATAATGAGCTTTATTGCAACTCTTTTATTTGCACATGCAGGTAATCAGCTGATAGCAGTATGGATTCAGAAAACATTTATGAATTTTCCTGTTGCATTTTTCTGGCAGATATTCATTGCAGGTCCTCTTGTGAGAAATTTATTTGGATTTTTTAATAAAAAAAGTAAATAATTTGAAAAAATATTCCTTTAAACATTGAAAAAATTGTTAAAATAGATTAATATTATATAAAAGATATGACGATACTGAAAGAGTATACCATGTTGTATGTTTGGAGGAATTATATATATGGAGAAGTTGAAACAGATAAGGAAACTTAGGAAAGGCTGGAAAATATTTATTGCAGCCATGCTTGCTCTTATTGTTTTCGGTGGAGTCGGTATGTATGTTGCAGCCAGCTCCAATGTCAAGATAACGATGAGTGTCAGTGGGCTTACGGTTTATAAAGGAAAAACCTCAAAGACGCTGTATGCAAGTTTGTCAGGAACGGATGAGAATGCACAGGAGTCGGTGCCGGTTCCGGAAAGACTTGAGTGGTCTACATCTAATTCACAGATAGCTGATTTTGCAACAGGAACAGAAGATAATCCTGTTTATATGGATTCAGTTACAGGGCTTGCACCTGTAATTCATGGAAATTTTGCAGGAAAAGCTACAATAACAGCTAATTATTATACTAAGAAGTTTGATGAGGATAATAATGAGATTGTTGGTTCAAGAGAACTTCTTGATACAAGAAAAGCGACTGTTACTGTTCCACTTTCTGTTACAGTTACATATAATGGAAGCGAATCGATTCCAAATTATCTTGAAGTTGGTTCACAGCTTTATATAACAACTAATGCGAGTGATGCAAACAGGATTGTTATAGAGACATCTAATGATAAGACAGGAACTGTTTCATCAGATGGCGTTGTAAAACTTGTACAGAGTACAGGAAGTACAGCTACACTTGAAGTAGTTGGTGGTGGTACGACAACGGTTTATGTACGTACAACTGATAATCCGGAAAAGGAAGATGCACTTGTTAAGATATTTAAAGTAACAGGTAAGATTCATTTCCTTGATGGACAGGGCAATGCAAACGATCAGGATCATTTTATACAGACATCTTCAATTACTCCTTCAAATGGTGTAAAGAGATATATGGTTCTTGATAAAACAGAATATAAAGATTTCATGCAGGAAGAAGTTCCTTCTAATATTATGTATCCTGCAACTTCGGGAGTAACATTCAGAAGTGATGATAAAGACGTCTGCACATATACGGCAGGAAGCCTTCTTGGTGTCCATGCAGGTGTGTCAAGAGTATCGGCTGGTATATATTCACAGGATACACTTGGCAATGAGGTTGCACTTACGAAAGATGAGATTAATGTTGTTGTTCCATTTAAGAAAATGGGTAATAATGTAACTAATCTTAATGTAGGTGATCAGATACAGCTTACAACAACAGCAAAACCATCTGAAGTTACTTGGTCTACAACTTCTAACTCTGTACTTCAGGTAGATGCAACGACAGGTCTTGTTACAGCAATGGGAGCAGGAAAAGCTACAATTATTGCAACAAGAACACAGGATGAATTATATACTGTATATGGTCTTCCGTATCAGTTGAAATATGATTTTGTAGTCATTGATGGATTTGGCCTCAGTACAACGAGTGCAACTGTTAATATTGGTGATTCGTTTGATTTGAAAGCACTTGTAACAGATGAAGACTTAAATAAGAGTCCTGTAACATTCAAGGTTGAAAATCAGCCGGGTGCCGATGGTATAACTCCTACAGGGACACTTGTAACAACTACACAGAATGGTAAAGTCCTTACTGTAAAGGGTGTTGCATCAGGTACTGTTAAGATTACAGCAACACAGACAATCAATGGCGTTATGAAGTCAGAGACATGTATTGTCTATGTAACTACACCGGTTGGGGAAATTACAATTAATCCTTCATCGGTAACGGTTGACAGAGGTTCAACAACAACTGTACAGCTTTTATTTAATCCAGCAGGACCGACTAATAATAAAGTTCTCTGGGGTACATCAAATCCTGATGTAGCAACAGTTGAAGGTGATAGTTATACAGCTACAATCACAGGTGTTAAAGGTGGTACAGCCACAATTAATGTTATATCGGAAGATGGACTTAAAGTTGCAACTTGTGATGTTTATGTAAGAGAGCCTGTAACAGGAATTACATTAAATGAAACAACAGTTGAATCATCAATGGCAATTGGTAAGTTCCAGCTTGTTGCTACAGTTAATCCGGCAGGAGAAGGAGTAAACAGAAATGTTACATGGACATCATCTGATACATCTATAATTACAGTAGATGAGAATGGTCTTGTTACATTTGTTAAGCCTGGATATGCAACTGTTGTTTGTAAGACCGAAGATGGTGCATTTATTGCAACATGTAACTTTATTATAAGTATTCCGGTAACATCAATTAAACTTGATTATACAGATGAGATAATGTCGCTTGGGCAGCGTCTTAGAATTACAGCTGAAGTGTTGCCGGTAGATGCATCTAATAAAAATGTATATTGGGAGTCATCAAATACAAATGTTTGTATTGTAGATTCTAATGGTCTTGTTGAAGCAGTAGGAACAGGTAGTTGTACAATCCTTTGTAAGTCTGTAGATGGTGGAAGTACAGCAATGTGTAACATTTATGTAAAACAGCCTGTAACGCAGATTGTGCTTAATACAACAGATATTACGGTAAGAAAAGGACAGGTATTCTGGCTTAATGCTACATGTCTTCCGGAAAATGCTGATAATAAGATTGTAACATGGGAAAGTCGTGATGAGAGTGTTTGTAAGGTTGAAAATGATGGTAAATGTACAGCGACAGGTGCTGGTACTACATCAATTATAGCAACTAATGTTGATACTGGACTAACTGCATATTGTGTAGTTACGGTAACACAGCCTGTAACAGGTATTACACTTAATTCGGATTACCAGCTTATGTGGGTTGGATCAAAATATGCAATAATACCTACAATTGAACCGGCTGATGCAGAAAATAAGAATGTAACATATTTCTCAAGTGATTCTACAGTTGCAACAGTAGATGAACATGGTGTTGTTACTGCTTTAAAAGGTGGTACATGTGTTATTGAGGTAACAACAGAAGAATGTCAGCTTACGGCTGCATGTACGATTGAAGTAAAAGAGTATGTTTCTTCTATTACTTTGAGTGAACATAATAAGTTCCTTAATATAGGTGCGAGCGGAACGCTTACCGCATCAGTTGAGACTTCTACAGCAACTAATAAGAATATAGTGTGGTCATCATCAAATAATGATATTTGTTCTGTTGACCAGAAAGGTAACATAATAGGTTATAATCCGGGTACAGCAGTAATAACAGCAACAGCAGCGGATGGCAGCGGTGTGTCTGATTCATGTATTGTACGAGTTGTTAATCCGGTAACATCTATAAGCGTTGAACCATCAACAGTACATCTGCTTGTGGGTGACTCAACAATTGTTACAGCAAATATTTATCCGGAAGATGCATCAGTAAAGGATGTGGATTGGACTTCATCTAATGAAGCAATTGCAGTAGTTGATGAAGCCGGTGAGATATTTGCATTAAGTACAGGTAAATGTAAAGTTACAGCAACATCTAAAGATGGCAATGATATCAAAGGTGTTTGCTGGGTATATGTAACACCTGTTGTAAATATTTCATCTATAAAGATTAATTCTAGTGAGATTTATATGCTCACAGGTAAATCAAGACAGCTTACTGTAAGAGTAAGACCAGCTACGAATACAGATTCATATGGATGGTATTCAACAGATACTGGAATTGTTACTGTTAATGATGATGGTGTTATAACAACAGTAGGTCCAGGTACAGCTGATGTTGTATGTGAAAGTACAGCAAATGGTGTATCATCGACATGTACTGTTCATGCTTTGGGACTTAGCAGGTCATATATAACACTTGAACAATATGATTCATACTGGCTTGATGTTCTTGGGACAGATACTGATGATAGAATAATATGGCGAAGCAGTAATCCTAGAGTTTGTACGATAAGTTCAAGTGGACAGGTTATTGCAAGAAAAGCAGGTACAACTACAGTTACTGCAGTTACTCATAATAAGACTATGACATGTACTGTAAGAGTTACCAATATACCTAAGTAATAAAATATAAAAAAATAACAGAAATGCCGGATGGCTAAGAATTAATCTTAGCTGTCCGGCATTTTGGCGTAATTATATAAAAAGAAACAGATGACAAAATGTGGAAGCATAGTGTCATCTGTTTCAATGTATAAATATAAAATATGAGGGGGAGATAGAATTATTAACTCTATCTGATAATTATTATATGCAAAAAATGTGAGCAAAGTGTGTACGTTTAATTAAAGAAATATTAAAAATCAAAAGAAAAAATAAAGCACACTATATATTGAAAATATTAAGAGTATATATAATTTTATATGACTTGTTTTTTTAATGAATACGTAGTATATTATTATTACTTTGCAGTATACAATGCTAAGAATTTTAAACAGGAGTCACCGATATGAGCGATAAAGATAATTTTGATATTGATGATGAACTTGCACGTTCACTGGAACGTCTTGTAGAAGAAGAAACTAATGTTGCGAAAGCGGCATATTCAGAAGATAAAATAAAGGCAGAAGATATAAAGAAAGAGCCTGAAAATATTAATCTTGGAGCAACGCAGATGGTTGACAAAGACAAGGTGAAAAGCTTGACATCTGCCATAAAACTTAATGATGAACAGGATATAAAAACTGTTGATGATACATCTGATTTTACGATAGATGTACCATATGTTGGAAATGCATCAAAAAATACAACATCAATCAAGCCTGTAAAGATTGAAGATGATGAAAATGATTGGGATGAAGATGAAAATCTGGATGAAAGTAAAACAGTGCAGAAAATTAATAAGATGAATTCAGATAATCCGGTTACTATGTCAAATCAGACAAGTCCAGAAGACGGAAAAAATAAAAAAGAACTCGATAAAAAGAGCAAGCTTATAATTGCAGGAGCCTGTGGAATAGCGGCACTTGTAGTTATTATAATAATTGTTATTGCAGTTAATATGAATTCAAAAAATAAGAAGTCATATAAATATAATCTTGAAAAGGGTACACAGTATTACAATACACAGGATTATGATAATGCTGTTACATATCTTACAAAAGCATATAATACAAACGACGGAAAAAAGAATGCTGATATGATGTATGAACTTGCTGATGCACTTGTACATGTTAATCAGAATGACAAAGCGATAGAAGTGTTAAAGTCAGCACTTTCGTATGATAAGATGAATGAAAAGGCACTTCCGCTTCTTGCTAAATTGTATCAGGATGAGAAAAAGGGAACAGAGCTTTCTGAGCTTATAAAAAAATATAAGGGAACAAAGAATGAAGCCTTACTTTCAGATTATAAGGTAGATGAGCCAACATCATCTGAAAATCCTGGAAGCTTTGAAGATTCTGTAGAGATAAATCTTATGGCATCTGATGGATGTACAATTTATTACACAACAGATGGAAGTGAGCCGACAACAAAGAGCAGCAAGTATTCATCAGCTATAAAAATTGAAAAAGATGATGTTACAGTTAAGGCGATAGCAGTTAATTCGATTGGCGTTGCATCAGATGTTGCAGAATTTAAGTATTCTATATCATTGAAAGCACCGGATGCACCTGTGCTTAATCCGTCAGAATCTGATGTAAAAGTTGGAACAAAAATTGTTATTGAAGGTCTTGCAGATGACGAAAAGGCGTATTATACTTTAAACGGAAGCACTCCGTCAGCTAACTCATCACAGTATTCAGGTGGAATTACTCTTGATAAAGCAGGTAATTATGTTGTATCAGTAATTATCATAAATAAACATAATTTATCGAGTCCTGTTACAAGAGTAAGCTATAATGTTTCGGAAGAGAAGACCTATACAAAGGACGAGGCAGAAAGTATTCTTATGAAACGTCTCGTATCAAATAATAAAGTAAGTCAGTCAGGAACAATGGTTGGCGGTGGTGGAACTGCCAAGCTGGTATATCAGAATACAACAACTATCAGTGGCACTAAGATGTACTATATAAGGTTAGATGTTAATTCTGGAAACAGCACAAAAACAGAAGGATATTACGGCGTTGGAGTAAATAACGGACAGTGTTATGTTATAACTGATAACAATGGATCACTCTCTGCCGTTCAATATTAAATTTTTACTATTACTTTGAAAGGGGTACATAAATGTATAAGATTTTAAAGGCTGAAAAGCTGGCTGAAAAAATTTATCTGATGGATGTATTAGCACCTAGAGTTGCTAAACATTGTCAGCCTGGTCAGTTTGTTATTGTAAAAATGGATGAAAAGGGCGAGAGAATTCCTCTTACAATCTGTGATTACAACAGAGAAGCCGGTACAATTACAATTGTTTTCCAGAGTATCGGTGCATCAACAACAAAGATGGCAGAATTGAAAGAAGGAGACTGTTTTGAAGACTTTGTAGGACCGCTTGGATGTGCATCAGAGCTTGTTCATGAAGATATTGAAGAGTTAAAGAAGAAAAAGATAGTATTCATAGCAGGTGGTGTAGGTACAGCTCCTGTATATCCACAGGTTAAATGGCTTCATGAGCATGGTGTGGATGCAGATGTTATTGTAGGTGCAAAGAATAAAGATATGCTTATTCTTGAAGAGCCAATGCGTGAAGTTGCGGGTAATCTGTATGTTACAACAGATGATGGTAGTTATGTAAGAAAAGGTATGGGTACAGATGTACTTAAAGACCTTGTAAATAATGAAGGAAAGAAATACGATCTTTGTGTTGCTATAGGACCACTTATCATGATGAAGTTTGTCTGTCTTCTTACAAAGGAACTTGGTATTCCAACTGTTGTAAGTATGAATCCTATTATGGTAGATGGTACAGGTATGTGTGGTGCATGCCGTCTTCAGGTTGGAGATGAAATTAAATTTGCATGTGTTGACGGACCTGAATTTGATGGACATAAGGTAGATTTTGATCAGGCTATGAAACGTCAGCAGATGTATAAGACTGAAGAAGGAAGAGCTATGCTTGCACTTACTGAAGGGGATACACATCACGGCGGATGCGGTCACTGCAACTAAATAAAGTGAAGGAATGAGGTTAATACAGAATGGATGTTTTAAAGAAAGTTCCAGTCAGAGAGCAGGCTCCTGACGTAAGAAATAAAAATTTTGAAGAAGTATGTCTGGGATATAACATGGAAGAGGCACAGGAAGAAGCAACAAGATGCATTAATTGTAAGAATGCACAGTGTATAAAAGGATGTCCTGTATCAATTAATATTCCTGGTTTCGTTCATGAGGTAAAAGAAGGAAATATTGAAGAAGCATATAAGATAATAAGTCAGTCATCAGCACTTCCGGCAGTCTGTGGCCGTGTATGTCCACAGGAAAGCCAGTGCGAAGGCAAATGTATAAGAGGTTTTAAGGGTGAACCTATTTCAATTGGTAAGCTTGAAAGATTTGTTGCTGATTATGCAAGAGAACATAATATCAAGCCACAGCCTGCAACAGAAAAGAAAGGCAAGAAAGTTGCTGTAATCGGTTCAGGTCCTTCCGGACTTACATGTGCCGGAGATCTTGCTAAACTCGGATATGATGTTACTATATTTGAAGCACTTCATCAGGCTGGCGGTGTTCTTGTATATGGTATTCCTGAATTCCGTCTTCCTAAGCAGACAGTTGTTGCAAGTGAGATTGAGAATGTAAAGAGCCTTGGCGTAAAGATTGAAACTAATGTTGTAATTGGTAAGTCAATGACAGTTGACCAGCTTCTTGATGAAGAAGGATTTGATGCTGTATTTATCGGTTCTGGTGCAGGTCTTCCAAGATTTATGGGAATTCCTGGTGAGAATGCCAATGGTGTATTTTCGGCAAATGAGTACCTTACAAGAAGCAATCTTATGAAAGCTTTTGATGACAGCTATGATACTCCAATTGCAAGATTTAAGAAAGTGGCTGTTGTTGGTGGCGGTAATGTTGCGATGGATGCAGCAAGAACAGCACTCCGTCTTGGGGCAGAAGTTCATGTCGTATATAGAAGAAGTGAAGCTGAACTTCCAGCAAGAGCAGAAGAAGTACATCATGCAAAAGAAGAAGGTATTATATTTGATCTTCTTACAAATCCTACAGAGATTCTTGCGGATGAGAATGGATGGGTAAAAGGCATTAAGTGTGTAAAGATGGAACTTGGTGAACCTGATGCATCAGGAAGAAGAAAACCGGTTGAAATTGAAGGTTCAGAATTCGTTATGGATCTTGATGCTGTAATCATGTCACTTGGTACATCACCTAATCCTCTTATTAGTTCAACAACAAAAGGTCTTGAAATTAATAAGAGAAAATGTATTGTGGCAGAAGAAGAGAATGGACAGACATCAAAAGAAGGCGTTTATGCCGGTGGCGATGCTGTAACAGGTGCTGCTACAGTTATTCTTGCCATGGGTGCTGGTAAAGCAGCTGCAAAGGGTATTGATGAATTTTTAAGCAAGTAAAATAATTATTTTAAACTATGAGAAACACGCTTCGCGAGTTTCTCAAGTTATCGCGGCAGTCGCCAAGGTCTCGTGCAAGCACGGACTTTGGCTCGTTACACGCGTAAATTAAAAGAACCGTGCCTTGATTAATCCAGATGGATATTATCAAAGCACGGTTTTTGTATTTTGTTAAATATTAATAATGCAATAATTATATGATTTTAAAAGATTTTTTCAATATATTCATCGGCTATTGAATCGACGATATCATCGTTTAAATCAGGGTATTTTTTGTTGATTTCATTTTTTATGTAGCTGCTTCTGCTGAAATATTTCATTTCTTCTGCCATTTGGGAACCATCATATGATGCATCAATCATATCAGCGGTTATGTTGGATGTGAGCCAGTCCTGAATTTCGTAATTGGTCTTTTCTTCTGTGCTGATATTGGACTTTGCTTTTTTTGCGGCCTTAAATGAAATGGCTGCAATAATTATAAAAGCAACGAACATTCCAATTAAAACAACGTTAGTTAATATTCCTGATGCACCTTTGTAAGTGAAAAATTTCAGTATGCCGATGTCATTTAATAAAACAACGATAAGTCCGCCGATTCCACATACGAGAAATGTTACTGCTGATGACAGGTTATCCTGATACTTTTCGTTAGAATTTTCATAATTGCTGCCTGTTGTGAGCTGCTCAATGATATTTTCATTATCAGTTGTGTCTGTTGTAATATTTTTTTTGTTAGTTACTTCTTTTTCTTCCATATTATCTCCGTTCCGGGAAAAGATGAATTTCCCTTTTCTTGTTGGATAAATTATATCAGTAAAATGTGAAAAAAAAAAGAACAATGCGGATTTTTTGTCAGGGTTGATAAAAAAAATAAATAGATATATATTTTAATGAGACAAGAAAGGAGTATTTTATGAAAATATTGATAATAAGCGGTGGAAGCATAGATGAAATGTGGGGGCGGAAATGGGTGGCTGATTATGAGCCGGATTATTGCATAGCAGCTGATTCGGGACTAGTTATGGCAGATAAATTAGGACTTAAAGTAGACCTTTTGCTGGGAGATTATGATTCGGTTGATAAAAAAATTTTTGAAAAATATAATAGAAACACAAAGACAATAACTTATCCGTGCGAAAAAGATTACACAGACACTCATCTTGCACTGAAAAAGGCAATAGAAAAAATAAAAAAATTGCAGGACACGTCAAAAGACAGTACAGAGGATGAAATAGCAATTATTGGTGCCACGGGAACAAGATATGACCATGCATTTACCAACATTTTTGTTTTGGATGAATCGCTTGAGGCGGGCATCAGATGTGCTATTTATGATAAAAATAATAAGATATATCTTGCGGATAAAAGTTTTGAAATAAGAAAAGATAAGCAGTTTGGTGATTATTTATCATTTGCACCAATGACACCTGAAGCCGGGCTTTCTTTATCAGGAGTGAAATATCCATTAGACAGATATACTCTTAGACAGGGTGAGAGCATATGTCAGAGTAATGAAATAACAGAAATCATAGCAAAAGTGGAAATTTTCACAGGAAAATTGGTAGTTTTTGAGACAAGAGACTAGATATATACTTGTTTTTTTAGATGGATTGTTATAAAATAAACAATAGATTTTGATTATTCAAACAGGAGGTTTTTTAAGATGAGTAACACTACACCGGTGTCAGCCAGAGCAAGAATTGATGCAATTCTGGATGACAACAGCTTTGTTGAAATCGGTGCCGGCGTTAAAGCCAGAGCAACAGATTTTAACATTACTAAAAATGCAGCTCCATCTGACGGCGTTATAACCGGATATGGAGTTATTAACGGCAATCTTGTTTATGTGTACAGTCAGGATGCTGCTGTTATGAACGGCACAGTTGGCGAAATGCATGCAAAGAAGATTGAAGGAATTTATGATATGGCATTAAAGATGGGAGCACCAGTAATTGGTCTTATTGATTGTGCCGGAATCAGACTTCAGGAAGCTACAGATGCACTGGATGCTTTTGGTAAGATTTATAGAAAGATGTCGGATGCATCAGGAGTTATTCCACAGATAACAGCCGTTTATGGTAATTGTGGTGGTGGACTTGCTGTACTTGCAGGACTTTCTGATTTCACATTTATGGAAGAAAAGACAGGACATCTTTTCGTAAACAGCCCTAATGCTCTTGCTGGCAATTATGCAGAAAAGCTTGATACATCAAGTGCAAAGTTCCAGGCAGAGGCAGGCGTTGTAGATTTTACAGGTGATGAAGAGACAATTGCTAACGGAATCCGTCAGCTTGTTTCAATTTTACCAGCTAATAATGAGACAGAAGCATTTGCTGACTGTGAAGATGATTTGAACAGAGTATGTGCTGATATGGCAGCTGAGATTGCAGATCCTGCACTTGCACTTTCTGATATTTCAGATGACAATCTCTTTGTTGAGGTAAAAGCAGAGTTCGCTAAGGAAATGGTAACTGGTTTCATTCAGGTAGATGGCTCTACAATCGGTGCAGTTGCTAACAGAACAGCTCTTTTTGATGAAAATGGAGAAAAGTCAGCCGATTTCGATGCTGTACTTACAGTTGATGGTGCATATAAAGCAGCAGATTTTATTAATTTCTGTGATGCTTATGATATTCCTATACTTTCACTTACTAATGTTAAGGGATATGCAGCTGATGTCAGAAGTGAGAAGAGTATTGCAAAGGCAGTTGCTAAACTTACATATGCTTTTGCAAATGCAAATGTTCCAAAGGTTAATGTTATAACAGGAGAAGCTTACGGCAGTGCTTATGTCACAATGAATTCAAAGGCACTCGGTGCTGATGTTACATACGCATGGCCTGATGCAAGCATTGGAATGATGGATGCTAATGAGGCAGCTAAGATTATGTATGCTGATGATATTGCAAAGTCAGCTGATGTCCAGTCAGTTATATCAGAGAAAGCAGCTGAGTATGCAGCACTTCAGTCAGGCGTTGAATCAGCAGCAGCAAGAGGATATGTTGATACAATTATTAATCCTGAAGATACAAGAAAATATGTTGCTGCAGCGTTTGAGATGCTTTATACAAAGAGAGAGGATAGACCTGATAAAAAGCATGGAACGGTCTGATATAGAGGTGAGACAATATGAAGAAGATTAATTTTAAGAAATTCTTACTGTTGTTTTGCATTTTAGCGTGTGTGTTTGGACTTACAGCGTGTACAGAGACTATTTCTTCTGATTCTGCAAAGGAATCAAAGAAAGAACAGAAGCTTGCAGCTGTATCTACTGAACTTGAAAACTGGTCAGTTGATATGATTAAGTATTTTGATGTAACGTCAGATGATGATGTTAAGGCAAACGCTGAGAATGCAATAAGCATAGATGAGATTAACCATGATTTATATCTTGTTAATCCTGAAGGCATGAATGTTGCAACAGTTGAATTTTGTAACAGCTGGGTTAAGAGCCGCAGCGATTTAGGCAGATTAAAGTCTATTGACAGTGTTGAGTTAAAGATAAGCGACGAGACAAGTACTCTTGGAACTGTTACAGTTAAGACAGAATATGAAAAGAGAAACTGTACATATGAAATTGTATTTGATGATGATTACAATCTTTCAAGTGCAGCCATCAATCCGGTATATACAACCGGTGAGAAGATGGAAAAAGCAGTTTTAAATACAGTTATCGGTATGGGTACAGTATTTATCGTATTAATATTTATTTCTTTCATCATTTCATTACTTAAATATGTAAATAATATTGGTGCAAAGAAAGAAGAAAAACCTGCCGGCGGTGTAGAAAATGCTATTTCACAGATAGTTACAGCTGAAGAAGAAAGCGATGAGACAGATGATCTTGAGCTTGTGGCAGTTATAACAGCGGCAATTGCAGCTTCTGAGGGAACATCCTCTGATGGTCTGGTTGTTCGTTCAATTAAAAGAAGATTTTAGAATAATTTATCGATTTATGGAGGATAAGTACAATGAAGAATTACACAATTACTGTTAATGGTAATGTTTATGATGTTACAGTTGAAGAAGGAGCTGCAGGTACAGCTTCAGCAGCACCTAAGGCAGCACCAAAAGCTGCTCCAAAGGCAGCACCTAAGGCTGCAGCACCAGCAGGTGCTCAGGGTGCCGTAAAGGTTAATGCACCTATGCAGGGCAAGATTTTAAAGATTAATGCATCAGCAGGTGCTTCTGTAAAGAAGGGTGATGTACTTCTTGTTCTTGAAGCTATGAAGATGGAAAATGAAATCTGTGCACCACAGGATGGAACTGTAGCTACAGTTGAGTGTTCAGTTGGTGATTCAGTTGAAACAGGAAAAGTATTAGTTTCAATGAACTAATTATTTAGAGGAATCATTTAAACTGGAGGTTAAAAGATGAGTTATATTATAACAACATTGGGAAACCTCGTACAGCAGTCAGCATTTTTTGGTTTGACATGGGGTAATTATCTCATGGTTGCTGTTGCTTTGGTTTTCTTATATTTGGCTATTAAGAAAGGATACGAACCTCTGCTTTTAGTACCAATTTCTTTTGGTATGCTTCTTGTTAATCTTTATCCGGATATTATGCTTTCGATTGAAGATTCAAACAACGGCGTAGGTGGTTTGTTACATTATTTCTATCTCCTCGATGAGTGGAGTATTTTACCATCGCTTATTTTCCTTGGCGTTGGTGCAATGACAGACTTTGGTCCGCTTATTGCAAATCCTAAGAGTTTCCTCTTGGGTGCAGCTGCACAGTTTGGTATTTTTGCCGCTTATATCATGGCTATTTTTATGGGATTCCCTGATAAAGCAGCAGCAGCAATTTCGATTATCGGTGGTGCCGATGGTCCTACATCAATCTTCCTTGCAGGTAAGCTCGGACAGACTAAGTATATGGGACCTATTGCGGTTGCGGCATATTCATATATGTCACTTGTTCCTATTATCCAGCCACCTATTATGAAGCTTCTTACAACTGAGAAAGAAAGAAAGGTTAAGATGGAACAGTTAAGACCGGTTTCAAAACTTGAGAAAATTCTTTTCCCGGTTATTGTTACTATCGTAGTAGTATTAATTCTTCCTACTACAGCACCACTTGTTGGTATGCTTATGCTTGGTAACCTCTTCAAGGAAAGTGGAGTTGTTAAGCAGCTTACAGAGACAGCATCTAATGCACTTATGTATATCGTAGTTATTATTCTTGGTACATCAGTTGGTGCTACAACAAGTGCTGAAGCATTCCTTAATCTTGATACTTTAAAGATTGTTGCACTCGGACTTATTGCATTTGCGTTCGGTACAGCGGCAGGTGTTTTATTTGGTAAGATTATGTGCAAGGTTTCACATGGCAAAGTTAATCCGCTTATCGGTTCAGCAGGTGTTTCTGCCGTTCCTATGGCAGCCAGAGTTTCACAGAAGGTCGGACAGGAAGCAGATCCTTCTAACTTCCTTCTCATGCATGCGATGGGACCTAACGTTGCGGGTGTTATCGGTACAGCTGTAGCTGCCGGTGCATTCATGGCTATGTTTGGTGTTATGTAAATAAATACATAAATTAAGGAATTATAATTTAATTAATATTTGAAATAATTTGGAGGATTTAAAGATGGCAGAACAGGTTAAAAAACCATTAAAAATAACGGAAACCGTATTGCGTGATGCACATCAGTCATTGATTGCCACAAGAATGACAACAGAGCAGATGCTTCCAATCATAGATAAAATGGATAAGGTTGGTTATCATTCAGTAGAGTGCTGGGGCGGTGCTACATTTGATGCATCTCTTCGTTTCCTTAAAGAGGATCCATGGGAAAGACTTCGTAAGTTAAGAGATGGATTCAAAAATACAAAGTTACAGATGCTTTTCAGAGGTCAGAATATTCTTGGATATAATCACTATGCAGATGATGTAGTTGAATATTTCGTTCAGAAGTCTATTGCAAACGGTATTGATATTATCCGTATTTTCGATTGCTTTAACGATTTAAGAAATCTTAAATCATCAGTTGAGGCTGTTAAGCTTGTAAAGAAAGAAAATCCTAATGCACATGCACAGATTGCTTTGTGTTATACATTGGGTGATGCATATACACTTGATTACTGGAAAGAGACAGCAAAGAGAATTGAAGATATGGGTGCAGATTCAATATGTATCAAGGATATGGCTGGTCTTTTAGTTCCTAAGAAAGCAACAGAGCTTGTTCAGGCATTAAAGGATGGTTCATCACTTCCAATTCAGATGCATACACATTACACATCAGGTGTGGCTTCAATGACATATATGAAGGCAGTTGAGGCAGGTGCTGATATAATTGATACAGCTATGTCTCCATTCTCAATGGGAACAAGCCAGCCGGCTACAGAAGTTATGGTTGAAGCATTTAAGGATACTCCTTATGATACAGGTCTTGACCAGAATCTTCTTGCTGAAATTGCTGCATATTTCCAGCCAATGAGAGAAGAAGCATTAAAGACAGGTCTTATGAATACAAAAGTTCTTGGTGTTAATATCAAGACATTGCTGTATCAGGTTCCTGGTGGTATGCTTTCTAACCTTGTATCACAGCTTAAAGAAGCAGGTGCAGAAGATAAGTATCAGGCAGTTCTCGAGGAAATTCCAAGAGTGCGTAAAGACTTTGGTGAACCACCTCTTGTTACACCATCATCACAGATTGTTGGTACACAGGCAGTTCTTAATGTATTACAGGGCGAGCGTTACAAGATGATTACAAAAGAATCTAAGAAGGTTCTTATGGGTGAATTTGGTCAGACAATCAAGCCTTTCAATCCTGAAGTTCAGAAGAAAGCTATTGGTGATGCAACACCTATTACATGCCGTCCGGCAGATTTAATTGAGCCACAGCTTGAAAAATTCAAGAATGACCCAGTTGTACAGGAATACAAGCAGCAGGATGAAGATGTATTATCATATGCATTGTTCCCTGCTGTAGCAACAGAGTTCTTTAAATACAGGGCAGCACAGCAGTCAAAGGTAGACCCTAAGGCGGCTGACACAGAAAATAAAGCATATCCTGTATAATATATAAATAATTAAGTTTATAAAAAGCTGATTTATCGGCAGCATCCGTAAAATATATGGGTGCTGCCATTTTATGTTTAGTTTACATAGTATGGGAACTTGTAAATAAACATTCTCTGTGATAAGATAGCATACATAGTCTTTAAATGTTTAATTTATGACGGAGGAATGAAAAGACATGAAAAAAAAGAATGTCAAAATCTGTGTTGTTGGCGGAGGAAAGATAGGTTCAGAGATAGCTGCCCAGCTTACAGATAATGGCTGTGAAGTAACAGTAATAGATACTAATCTTGATTTGATAAATAAGATTTCTAACTCTATGGATGTAATCTGCTATCAGGGTAATGGTGCATCGCTTACGATATTGCAGGATGCAGGTGCTGCAGAGGCTGATATATTTATTGCTGTCACAGGTTCAGATGAACTTAATATATTAAGCTGTCTTACAGCACATTCGCTCGGTGCCAAGAATACGATTGCGAGAGTAAGAAATGCAGAATATGCCGTGCAGTCAGAATTCTATATGGAAAAATTTGGTCTGTCAATGACAATAAATCCTGATTTTACAGCTGCAAGGGAGATAGAAAGATTACTGCATTTTCCACAGGCCACAAAGATTGAACTTTTTGGCAAAGGCAGATGTGAACTTGTCGAGATGAAAATAGAACATGGCAATGCAATAATTGGCAAGACATTATTTGAGATAAACCAGAAAATGAAGATGAATATTCTTATATGTGCAATAGTGCGTGATAAGAATATATTTATACCAAATGGTGATGATATTGTAAAAGAAGGCGATGTGCTTTATATCACAGGTTCTCCTAAGGCGATAAATGAGTCGCTTGAGAAAATGAATATAAAAGTAAGACGTATTAGTTCAGTACTTATTGCCGGAGCGAGCAGAATTGGATTTTATCTGTCAAAGATGCTTGAAAAAGATGGTGTTAATGTAACTGTTGTTGAGAAAGTTCACAGCAAAGCAGCTGAACTTGCAGGAAATGTACCGGGAGTATCAGTTATGTGCAGTGATGCAATGGAATATTTTGAGAGTATGTCTGAGGCAGACATCAAAAATACAGATGCTTTCGTTACACTTACAAATAATGATGAATATAATCTTATTGCGGGTATGCTTGCTGAAAAACGCAATGTATATAAGGTTGTAACAAAGATGAATTCACATTCAGCATTAAAAGAACTTCAGATGAATACAAAAATATGCAGCGTTTCCAAAGAGAGTGCTGTTACAGATATTATTATCGGTTATTCAAGATCTCTTCTTGCGGCAGAAAATTTTGATGCTATTTCCTCACTTTACAGGCTTATGGATGGAAAACTTGAGTTTGTTGAGTTTAAAGTCACATCAGATGAGGCATATCTTGGCAAGCTGATAAAGGAATTACAAGTTAAAAAAGGCTATATTATTGCTTCTATAATACGAAACAGAAGGCTTATTGTGCCTCGAGGTGATGATGTAATTGAAAAGGGTGATTCAGTTTTAGTATGTACTGTAAATAAGAGTATTTTGAGATTACAGGACATTTTTGCAGGAGTATAGGGCGATGAATAGAAGAAGAGTTCTTAAAATTCTTGGTAAAATTCTTATGACAGAGGCGATGCTTATGGTACCGTCTCTGATAGTTTCACTGATATATGGCGATGGTGACGCTATGTATTTTATTGGTACAATTGCATTTGCGGCAATAGCAGGATTTATCCTTTCATGTGTAAAAGCACCGGAACGTAAGATGGGTAGCCGGGATGGATACTGTATAGTTGCACTTGCATGGATAATTATATGCATAATAGGTGCTGTTCCGTTGTTTCTTACAGGACAGTTCAGGTCTTACTGGTCTGCACTTTTTGAGATAGTTTCGGGTTTTACGACTACAGGTGCATCTGTTCTTTCAAATCCTGAATATCTGCCACATGGTGTGCTTTTCTGGAGAAGTTTTACGCACTGGGTTGGCGGAATGGGCGTTCTTGTATTTGTGCTTATGATAATGCCTATGGAAAATGAAAATTCAATGCATCTTATAAGAGCGGAGGTTCCTGGACCTGTAGCCGGAAAACTTGTTCCAAGAATGAAAAAAACATCAATAATTTTATATGGAATATATACTGCTATGACAGCAATACTTGTTGTTTTATTGTTATTTGGCGGCATGAATGTGTTTGATGCTTTTGCAACAGCATTTGGTACTGCGGGAACAGGTGGATTTGCAACATCATCTGTAGGCATAGCAGGTTATGACAGTGCATATATAGAGATTGTACTCGGGATTTTCATGCTTTTATTTGGGGTTAATTTTAATGCATATTATCTTATACTTATAAAGAGATTTACAGATGCGTTAAAGATTGAAGAGATTCAATGGTATTTTGGGATTGTAGGAGTTTCAGTTATTGCAATAGCAATCAATATATGCCATAGCCTGTCGTCAGTTTCCGTGTCTTTGAGACAGGCGTTTTTCCAGGTGTCAAGTATTATAACAACGACGGGATTTGCAACGGTTGACTTTGATAAATGGCCGGAGTTTTCAAGGCATCTTCTTGTTCTACTGATGATAATCGGTGCATGCTCAGGTTCAACGGGCGGTGGTATCAAAGTATCGCGTGTTATTGTTATGGTAAAAAGTTTTTTTAATGAAATAAGACATATTATCAATCCTAGCTCTGTTACAGCAGTGAGGGCAAATGGCAAGCCTATGGATAAAGAGACACTTATAGCGGTGAGGGTTTATGTGGCATCGTATTTTATTTTGATTTGTCTGTTTACACTGGTCATATCACTTAACGGACTTGACTTTACAACAAATCTGACAGCAGTTTTATCGTGTTTTAATAATATAGGACCGGGACTTAATCTTGTTGGTCCAATGTCAAATTTCTCATGTTATGCCGACTGGGCACAGGTTATACTTTCAATTGCCATGCTAACGGGTCGACTTGAGATATTCCCGATGTTCATGCTGTTTTCAAAATCGGTGCACCGCCGTTAAAATTGTCATTTGATTGGGAAATAAAGACATTTAAACAAATAAGTATTTAATGAGGAGAATAAAGTGATATGATTAAACTCGAAAGATGCAATGTAATGAATTTTGAAAATGCCATACGCGGAGCAAGAAATCCGTTGAACAGCTGGGGACGCATGGATAGCAGCATTGTTGATGGTAAATTTGTATTTGGACCTAACGATTTAGACCTTGCAAAACGTCTGTGTAAAGCAGGTTCTGACCACAGAAAGTTTATCAGACAGATATTTATAACTGTAGATATAACTGCACCTTTATACTGGTGGAAAGAATATGATACATATAAAGTCGGAACAGTGGCAAATTCAACAAGTACAATGCATAAGATACACAGTAAGCCATTTGAGATGAGTGATTTCTCAACTGACCACATGAATCAGGAAACAATAGAATTTATGGAAAAAAATATTGAATTCCTTGAGAATCTGCGTGTCAAGTATAATGATACAAAGGATAAGACTCTCTGGTACAGCATTATACAGCTTCTTCCTGAGAGTTATAATCAGATGAGAACATGCACGTTCAGCTATGAAAATGCAGTTGCTATGTATTATTCAAGAAAGAATCACAAGCTTGATGAATGGCATACATTTTGTGACTGGGTAACAGAACTTCCATATTTTAAGGAACTGTTTATTCAGGAATAACATGGATTTTGGTGTATAACACTTAAATCTGATAAAGCAAAAAATATGAAAGGGGAAAGTACATTTATACATGTACGAAATAAGACTATGATAAGTTTAATAGTTATTGCAGCAGTTGTTTTATTTATTTTGATTATGTTTTTCAGTTTTGTTCCAATCGGACTTTGGATTTCAGCGATGGCAGCAGGAGTTCATGTCGGAATTTTCAGTCTTGTTGGTATGCGATTAAGAAGAGTAGTTCCGTCAAGAATTATTCTTCCTCTTGTAAAGGCAACAAAAGCCGGACTTAAACTCAGTGTAAACCAGCTTGAGGCACATTACCTGGCTGGTGGTAACGTTGATGGAGTTGTTAATGCACTTATTGCATCAGAAAGAGCAGGAATTGATTTGTCATTTGAAAAAGCAGCAGCAATTGATCTTGCAGGTCGTAATGTCTTAGAGGCTGTTCAGATGAGTGTAAATCCTAAAGTGATTGAAACACCGAATATTTCAGCAGTTGCAAAAGATGGTATCGAACTTCTTGTAAAAGCGAGAGTTACAGTTCGTACAAATCTTGAAAGACTTGTCGGTGGTGCTGGTGAATCAACAATTATTGCACGAATCGGCGAGGGTATTGTAACTACAGTTGGTTCTGCTGTTTCACATAAGAGCGTTCTTGAAAATCCTGATGATATTTCAAAGCTTATTCTTGCAAAAGGTCTTGATGCCGGAACAGCATTTGAGATTCTTTCAATCGATATTGCAGATATTGATATTGGACGTAATATCTGTGCACATCTTCAGAGTCTTCAGGCAGAGGCTGATAAGAATATCGCCCAGGCAAAGGCAGAAGAGAGAAGAGCTATGGCTGTAGCAAAAGAGCAGGAAATGAGAGCTTATGTTGTTGAAGCAGAAGCAGAAGTACCAAAGGCACTTGCTTATGCACTTCGCGAAGGAAAAATGGGAATAATGGATTATTATGACTTGCAAAATCTCAAAGCAGATACTAAAATGAGAGATAGTATAGCAGGTGATGACAGTACACAGACTATTACTGAAGGCGGTTATAATGAGCAGCAGTAAGAAGGTTAATAATCTGGCAAAACGTGTTTCTTCGGAATACAAACAGATAGTTAATCCTTCATGTAATGGAAGCAGTCAGACGGATAATGACATTAAAGATGGATGTGAGCAGGCAAGACATGCAGAACAGACCATTAAGAAGCAGCAGATGGTACATGAGCATAATCTTGACATTGAGAATAGTTACTGTGATATTGGACAGAAAAAATCACACGGAATAAAAATGATTGTAAACAATGAATATATACCATCTTTAAGAAGTCATGACAATCTGAGAAGTGCAATGATTATACACGAAATATTGTCACAGCCTGTATGTAAAAGACGTAAAAAGAGGTAGGTATATTACATGCATATTTCTATACAGGTATGTTCCATAATTATTGTGCTTTTTCTTGCGATAATTTTTTCGAGACAGAAAAAACTTGGAATAAGAAGTGAGAGAATTTTTTTAGAAATATTAATAATAACATTAATAAGCCTTGTGCTTGATATCAGCTCCGTGGCAGCAATCTATTATAAAGAAAGCTGTCCGGGGCTTTTGGTGTTGGTTGTTTCAAAAACTTATCTTGTATCTTTGATTATTCTTGCATTTGTGAGCCGTATATATGTATTATCTGATGTGAATTATGTTGCTGTTGACGGGAAAAAAGGTGTATTCATCAGATATGCAATTATTACAATGTGTGTATTGCTTGTAAGTGTTCTTCCGATTGATTTTAATATTAATGCAGATACAGGTGCGGTATGGTCTTCAGGATATAGCGTGATAATGACTTATATAACTGTCTTTGTAATACTTATCAATACAATTTATACTGCTTTTGACATGAGAACTTCTATAAGTTCAGCAAGATTTGAATCTGTTCTTATATGGATTGTATTCTGGTGCATTGCGGCAGTTATACAGGCAGTTATGAGAAACCATATACTTATAGTTGGATTTGCAAGTGCACTTGGTGTTATGGTAATATATATAAAATTTGAGAATCCCGAATTAAATATTGACAGAGCGACAGGTTTATATAATCAGAAAGCATTCCTTATATATGTAAATAATGCATTAAGCAGCAATAAAGATATTTCGATAGTTTCTGCTTCATTTGAAAGATGGTATAACAGAAATGTGAGCTTTGAATACATAGATACTGCAAAATCGGAGATTATTAGATTTCTTTCAGACATAGATAAAGTAATGGTATTCAGAAATTATGAAGATGAGCTCATAATGGTATATAAAAATAAATCCGATGCTGCAGAATGTGGCAAAATTATTGATAAAAGATTTAAAGAAGGATGGGGTCCCGGAAAAAATATAATTTTTCATCCGTTTATAGTATATTTAAGAGATGTATCAGGCATAAAAAGGGCGGAAGATATACTTCATTTTATTGCACATATAAAATCTGATTATATGGGACGTTCTGACCAGCATTTTATTTCAATTACAAATGATATAATTGAAAATATGTATAATCAGCGTAATGTAGTAAGACAGATTGTAGAAGCAATGGACCAGGATGGAGTTGAAGTGTTTTTTCAGCCGATTTACTCTGTTAAAGAAAAAAGATTTACATGTGCAGAAGCTCTTGTGAGAATAAGGCAGCGTGACGGAAGTCTTATGCTGCCGGGGATGTTTATAGAGACAGCTGAAAAAAGCGGACTTATTATACGTCTTGGACTGATAGTTTTTGAAAAAGTATGCCAGTTCATAAAGGACAATCCATTAGAAAAAATGGGGATGGAATATATAGAAGTTAATCTTTCTATGGTTCAGTGTGCATATAAAAAACTTAGCGATGATTATATAAATGTTATGAAAAAATATAATATTAATCCGTGTAATATCAATCTTGAGATAACAGAATCAGCATTGATGGAAGATAAGACAAATCTGCTTGACAATATGAACAGATTGATGGAATATGGAGTGAAGTTTTCACTTGATGATTTCGGCACCGGACATTCCAACCTGAATTACATAGTTGACATGCCTGTCAATATTGTTAAGTTTGACAAAGGTATGCTTGATGCTTATTTTGAAAATGGCAGGGCAAAATACGTAATGGATGCTGCAATGCACATGATACAGGGAATGAATCTTGAAATCGTGGCAGAAGGAATAGAGACAAAAGAACATTTTGAAAATATAGCAAAGCTTGGCATAAATTTTGTTCAGGGATATTATTTTTCAAAACCAGTTACTGCACGACAGTTTCTTTTGTTTATAAACGAAAATAACAAATAAATTCGGAGTAATAAAATGAAAAAAATTATAGTTATAGGCGGAGGTGCTGCCGGGATGATGGCAGCAATTACAGCGGCCGGAAATAATAATAAAGTTGTTCTTGTTGAAAAAAACGAGAAACTGGGAAAAAAGATTTTTATAACCGGAAAAGGCAGATGCAATTTTACTAATGCAGGTGATTCAGATGACCTTATGAACAGCATTGTGACAAATAAAAAATTCATGTACAGTTCACTTAATAAATTCTCTAATTATGATGCGATGGGTTTCTTTGGAGAACTTGGGCTGGATTTTAAAGTCGAAAGAGGAAACAGAGTTTTTCCAACGTCAGACCATTCATCTGATGTGATATCAGCACTTAATCGTGAGATGAAAAATAGAGGTGTTGAAATCAGACTTAATACAAAAGCTGTAAATATAAATACAAGTTTTGTATCGCAGGAAAATGATGATAACAATAATGATAAAAGAAAAATAAAATTTGAAAGCCTTACAGTTGAAAATGAAATCGGGAAAAAAGAAGTTATCACAGGTGATGAGCTGATAATAGCAACAGGAGGCAATTCATATCAGAGCACAGGTTCAACTGGCGACGGATATAAATTTGCAAAATCACTTGGACATACTGTAACGCCTATACTTCCGGCTCTTGTACCGTTTAATGTAAAAGAAGAGTGGGAACGGGAACTTCAAGGACTGAGTCTTAAAAATGTGAATGTACGGATTCTTGATGGAGAAAAAGAAGTGTATTCAGATTTTGGTGAGATGCTTTTTACTCATTTCGGTGTGAGTGGACCGACAATTCTTTCAGCCAGCAGTTACACTGCCGGAATTATAAAACAGAAAAATCTTACACTTTCTATTGATTTAAAACCGGCACTGACCTATGAACAGCTTGACGAGAGAGTTTTACGTGATTTTGAAGAAAATAAAAATAAATCATTTAAAAATTCACTTGATAAGCTGCTTCCGAAAAAAATAATTCCGGTTGTGATAATGCTTACGAGAATTCCAGAAGAAAAAAAGGTTAATGAGATAACAAAAGAGGAGCGGAAAAAACTTGTTGACACATTGAAAGATTTCAGAATGACACTAACAGGACTCAGAGGATTTAACGAGGCAATAATTACACAGGGTGGTGTTAATGTAAAAGAGATTAATCCGTCAACAATGGAGTCAAAGATAGTAAGTAATGTGTTTTTTGCAGGTGAAGTGCTGGATGTGGATGCAGTTACAGGAGGATTTAATCTTCAGGTTGCATGGTCAACTGGGTATGCCGCGGGAAATAATTGATTTATGGAGGAAAATATGAGTTATTCAGTAGCTATAGACGGACCGGCAGGAGCCGGAAAAAGTACAATTGCAAAGCTTCTTGCAAAGAAAATGGGATATATATATGTTGATACTGGTGCAATGTATCGTGCAATGGCAGTTTATTTTGTACAGAATAATGTTAATCCTGATGATGAAAGAGAGATAAATGCAGCTGTCACAGGTGTTAATATAACAATTGAGTATATGGACGGAGTGCAGCAGGTGATTTTAAACGGTGATAATGTTACCGGCATGTTAAGAACAGAAGAGATTGGAAGCATGGCTTCAAAAACATCAAAATATGCTGCTGTGAGAAGAAAGCTTGTTGAATTGCAAAGAGAACTTGCAAAAAAGACAGATGTTATAATGGATGGAAGAGATATTGGAACAACTGTGCTTCCGGATGCGTTTTGCAAAATTTACCTTACTGCAAGTGTAGATGCGAGAGCAAAAAGAAGATATGATGAGCTAGCACAGAAGGGTGGAAAATGTGATTATGATATCATAAAAAAAGATATTGAACAGCGTGATTATCAGGATATGCACAGGGAAATATCGCCTTTGAAACAGGCTGATGATGCGGTTTTAGTAGATACATCAGATATGAATATTGAGCAGGTGGTAGAGTGCATTGAAAATATTATAAATGAGCGTAAATAACAGGTGAGGCGATATGAAAGAAGTAATAGTTGCAAAATCAGCTGGATTTTGTTTTGGCGTACAGAGAGCAGTTGATACTGTATACAATCAGTGTGGTGGAAAAAATGTATTTACATATGGACCGATAATACACAATGAAGAAGTTGTAAAAGATCTTGAAAATAAAGGTGTGCATGTTATTAATTCGGCTGACGAGATAAATGATGATTCAACGGTTATAATCCGTTCACATGGTGTTTCCAAAGATGTGTATGATTCATTACATGAAAAAAATGTAAATATTGTTGATGCAACATGTCCGTTTGTCCTTAAAATACATAAGATTGTAAAGGAAGAAAGTGCCAATGGAAGCCAGATTGTTATAATAGGAAATGAGAATCATCCGGAAGTTGAGGGAATTATGGGATGGTCACTTTCTGATACATATGTGATTGATACATCAGAAAAAGCACAAAATCTGGTACTTGATTCCCAGAGGCGGGTGTGCATTGTATCACAAACGACATTTAATTACAATAAATTTCAAGAATTAGTTGAAATTATATCTAAAAAGGGTTACAATATAATCATTCGTAATACAATTTGTAATGCAACTGAGGAACGACAGACAGAGGCAAGAGAAATTGCAAAGCGGGTCGATGCTATGATAGTAATCGGCGGGAGCAGCAGTTCCAATACGCGAAAACTGTATGAAATCTGTAAGAAAGAATGTTACGATACATTTTACATTCAGACGATAAACGACCTTGACTTAGAAAGTTTGGGCAGAGCAGAGTGCATAGGTATTACAGCAGGGGCATCGACCCCAAACAATATTATCGAGGAGGTTTGCACTAATGTCAGAAAGTTTTGCAGAGATGTTAGAGGAATCAATTAAGCAAATACATACAGGAGAGATCGTTGACGGCACTGTTATTGATGTTAAGGAAGATCAGATTATTCTTAACATTGGATACAAGGCTGATGGTATTATTACACGTAATGAATATTCATCAGACCTAAACGTAGATTTAAGAGATGTTGTTAAAGTAGGCGACGAGATGCAGGCAAAAGTTCGCAAGGTTAACGATGGCGAAGGTCAGGTTATCCTTTCAAGAAAAGGTCTTGTAGCTGAACAGGGAAGCAAGAAGCTTGAAGAAGCATTTGAAAACCAGACAGTAATCACAGCAACAGTAAGCCAGGTTATGAACGGTGGTCTTGGTGTAGTTGTTGATGAGGCAAGAGTATTTATACCGGCAAGTCTTGTTTCAGATACATTTGTTAAAGATTTATCTGTATATAAAGATAAAGAAGTATCATTTGTTATCACAGAATATAATCCTAAGAAGAGAAGAATTATCGGTGACTGCAAGAAGTTAATCGTAGAAGCTAAGGAAAAGGCTCAGAAGGAACTTCTTGAAAAGATTCACGAAGGTGATACAATCGAAGGAACAGTTAAGAATGTAACAGATTTTGGTGCATTCATTGATTTAGGCGGAGTTGATGGTCTTCTTCACATCTCTGAGATGTCATGGGGAAGAACAGCTAACCCTAAGAAGATTTACAAAGTTGGAGATTCAGTTAAGTGCTTTATCAAAGAGATTAATGGTAATAAGATTGCACTTAGTGTTAAGTATCCAGACCAGAATCCATGGAATGATGCATCTACAAAGTATGCTGTTGGTACAGTTGTAAAAGGAACTGTAGCAAGAATGACAGATTTTGGTGCATTTGTACAGCTTGAAGATGGTGTTGATGCGTTACTTCATGTATCACAGATTTCAAGAGAACATATCAACAAGCCTTCAGATGTTCTTGCAATTGGTCAGGAAATTGAAGCTAAAGTTGTTGATATCAATGAAGCTGAGAAGAAGATAAGTCTTAGCATGAAGGCTCTTCAGGCAGATGAAGAACCAACAGAATATTCAACAGATGATGCTGAATAATTAATAAGTTTAATATTCATAAAATTAAGGCAGGACATAATGTCCTGCCTTTTATGTAAATGTGATGTTTTAGTAGCGTCTCATATGGACATAAATGCGTCCTTTTCTTGTTTCATTGCCGCAGCCGTCAAAAATAAATTTCCCAAAACCTCTTATAACGAGAATATCACCTGGTTTTAATTGTGCACTGTTATTTTCAATATTCATTCCGTTAAGAAACACCTTTTTAGCTGAAAAAAATTCAAGTGCAGAACTTCTTGATAATTTAGTGATGCTTGCAACAACTGCATCAATTCTGGCTGATGCCGCAATCACTTCAAACTCAGTGAGTACAGGGCGTATAATGTCGGGAATTTCATCACAGACAGAGGCACGTACATGGTTATGTTTTACTGTTGTGAGATTATCAGTTATAAATTCAGCTATATGATTCATGCAATATACATAAGCATCTTTTTCTTTTATCAGAATATCACCAATGAGGCTTCTTTCAATGCCAAGATTCATAATTGCACCAAGATAATCACGGTGTTCAAGTTCCTGAGCAAATTTTGGTGTGAGCGGTGAAATTTTAAGTATTGAAATTGGAAAACTGTCATCGTATCCAAAAATTTCAGGACTTCCGAATCGAATAATCTGCCTTTCACTTGATTCACTTCCACCAAAAGTAGAAGGATAAGCAAATAGCAGTTCTTTTTTCATTGAATTATATATTGCAAGTTCGCTTAATCCTAAGAATCCTGTATAAGTATATATATTCTGATTATACGATTTGTTGGCTGTATCAAGAATTTTACGCCTTAAAAGAGTTTCTTCATCCATATTTTCTCCAATCTGAAAAAAACTTCATAAATATTAATTATAATATATAAGTAAAAGTTTAACAGAAAGTATCAAAAAATAACAGAAAAATAATTATATATAGAGATTTTTACGGTGGGATATGTTAAAATATAAACGAATAATAAGTATGGCATGTGATTTAATCACGGAAATGAGGATTTATGATTAAGGATTATGAGGATTTTAAGAAATTTGTACTGCAAAATACAGGTATTGACCTGAATGCATATAAAGAGAGACAGATGAAAAGAAGAATAGACTCTCTTATTGAAAGAAATAAGTATGATGGATATGACAGCTATAGTAAAGCAATAAAGACAAACAAAGAATTGATGGATCAGTTTGTCAATTATCTTACGATTAATGTATCTGAGTTTTATCGTAATCCGGCATTATGGAAGACATTGGAAGATGTAATACTGCCTGATTTGATTAAGAAGTTTGGCTCTAATTTGAAAATTTGGAGTGCAGCGTGTTCTACAGGTGATGAACCATATTCTCTTGCAATGGTTCTTGCAAAAAAGATGCCTTTGAACAAGATACATATTATAGCTACAGATATTGATGATCAGGTTCTTGAAAAAGCAAGAGACGGTGTATATGCTGCGTCAAGCCTGAAAGGTCTTCCTGATGAATATAAGAATAAATATTTTGAAAAAATGGGTGAAAAATATTTCAAAATAAGTGATGAAATTAAAAAATGTGTTGAATTCAAAAAAGCTAATCTTTTAAAAGACCCATATCCATCAGGATGTAATCTTATTGTATGCCGTAATGTGATGATTTATTTTACAGAAGATGCAAAGCAGGAGATTTATAAGAAATTTAATAAAGCTCTTAAAGTTGATGGATGCCTTTTTGTTGGTAATACAGAACAGATTATTAATTATCGTGATTTGGGATATGAATATGACAAACTTTTCTTTTATAGAAAGAGTAAAGAGATTTAAACTATGAGAAACACGCTCTGCGAGTTTCTCAAGTTATCGCGGCAGTCGCCAAGGTCTCGTGCAAGCACGGACTTTGGCTCGTTACACGCGTAAGTTTAACAACGTCACTGTTATGTGGTTCATAACAGTGACGTTATTGTTTTGTATACATAATTATTTATTTTTTGTGGGGAGTTAAAAAAGCTGTCAGATGCTTCAAAATAACTTATGTTGTCTTTGTTATCATTTTTGAATGACGGAGTAACAATATCTGCGGGCTGTGCTATAAATGAGCCTTTCTTTTTTGAATAACATGTTGATGCCTTTGCCGGTATTCGGCGGCTTTTATCAACGAAAGCAGAGATGCTTTTATGGATTGCATAGTCTTCATCCGGCAGATAGTAGTAGTTTTTATAATCGGTGTAAAAATATTTTAATTCGCATTCGTGTATTTTGGTACGCAGTTTCAGCAGATTTTTGCTTAATTTTATGTAAAATAAATCATTTCCATAAGATACGTCTTTAGGCACACAGCATGGAAGTGTAATACTGAAAGTTATTTCTTTTACGGGATTATTATTAAAAGCATATCCATCTGTTATTGAAAATGAAGTTGATTTGTAAGTCTCTTCATTCCATATCTGATTATATGAAAGAACATGGCATATAAAAGGCAGATTGCAAACGTCATCGTGGTTGTGTAAAAGAAGCATATTATATTCAGAAGTAACATTTTTTCCAAGTGTTTTTCCGGTCAGATACTGCTTATATACATTGATAAGTTCACCGCCGTCAGATTTATCGCTGCGGTTTATGCCAAGAAAATGTTCAATTGTTTTTTGTTTGTAATTTTCTAATTTAAACAACGGGCTTAAAGATTTGGATTTTTTGAAAAGGTCGATGCTTTCAGGAAATTGATGTTCTGGCAATCCGTTAATATACATACGTTCTTTCAGATAGGGAATATCAAATACATCACCGTTAAAGTGTACTATATATTTAAAGCTGGAAGCAAAATGCATGAATTCAGTGAGCATCTTTTTTTCGTCATCACAATCAGAAGGATTGTCTGCAAAGAATTGTTTTATAATAAAATTTTCATTATTTAGGCTTACACAGCCTATGAGGTAACACATGGAATTTCTGGCAGAAAATCCTGTCGTTTCTATATCAAAAAATAAAAAGTCAGATACGGCGGCAGTATTGTTATACGAATGTAAAATATCTGCCAGTTCGTGATAAGTATATGTGTCTAATGTGTTTGTTATTATTTGCATAGTCAGACTCCTGATAAGATAAATTATTTGTATGCAGGTGCAAATTAGTCACTTGTGAAAAAATTGTCATACAAATTTTATATAAATGTTAAAATAATATCAGTTTTTGTCTATTATACACTAATGTATACACAAAAAAAAGTAGATTTTTGTTGTTTATTGAGATAAAATATTGTTTAGATAAAAAATTTATAAGGAGTAGTATGTCATGGGTAAATGTACATTTAAAGGCGGAGTACATCCTTTTGACGGCAAAGAGTTATCAAAAGATAAGCCGATAAAAGAATTATTCCCTGAAGGTGATATGGTATATCCCCTTTCACAGCATATTGGTGCACCGGCAGTTCCGGTTGTAGCAAAAGGCGATTATGTGCTTGCCGGCCAGCTTATTGCTGAGGCAGGAGGTTTTGTCTCTGCTAACATTCATTCATCTGTATCAGGAACAGTTAAGGCTATTGAGCCAAGAACTCTTGCAACAGGTGGTAAGTGCAATTCCATTGTGATTGAGAATGATGGCGAGTATAAGGAAGTTGAGTATGTGCCAAAGACACTTGCAGAGCTTTCAAGGGACGAGATAAGAGAGAGAATTAAGGCGGCAGGCGTTGTCGGAATGGGCGGTGCAGGTTTCCCTACCAATGTCAAACTCACACCAAAGAACCCGGACGAGATTGATTACATCATTGTAAATGGTGCGGAATGTGAACCTTATCTTACATCTGATTACAGAAGACTTATTGAAGAGTCAGATAAAGTAGTAATGGGTCTTAAAGTCGCTCTTGCCTTATTTGATCATGCAAAAGGTATTATCGGTATTGAAGATAATAAGCCTGATGCTATTAAGATTATGCAGGAAAAGACAGCTAATGAGCCGAATATTGAAGTAAAGGTCTTAAAGACAAAGTATCCTCAGGGCGGTGAGAGATGTCTTATCTATGCAACAACAGGAAGAAGCATTAATTCATCAATGCTTCCGGCTGATGCAGGTTGTATTGTACATAATGTTGATACAATTTATTCAATTTATATGGCCGTAATTGAAGGTAAGCCTCTTACTAAGAGAATTGTTACTGTAACAGGTGATGGTGTTAAGAATCCTGGCAACTTTTATGTATGGCTTGGTATGAATTACAGACAGCTTGTTGATGCTGCCGGTGGTCTTAACGGTGAGCCTGAGAAGTTTATTTCTGGTGGCCCTATGATGGGATTTGCCATGTATAGTCTTGATGTTCCTGTTGTAAAGGGAAGTTCTTCACTTCTTGTTATGCAAAAGGATATTGTATCACATATTTCATCATCTGCATGTATCAGATGTGGCAGATGCGGTGAAGGATGCCCAAGCCATCTTCTTCCGGCAAAGCTTGCAGGTTTTGCATCAAGAAATGATGAGACTGGATTCACCAAGTTTGATGGTATGGAATGTGTTGAGTGCGGAAGCTGTTCTTATGTCTGTCCGGCTAAGAGACCGCTTACGCAGCAGATTAAAGCCATGAGAAGAACTATTATGGCTAACAGAAGAAAGAAGTAGGAGGAGGATAAAAGTGAGCGAAGTATTTAACGTATCAGCGAATCCTCATGTACGAAGCAAGGATACAACACAGACAATTATGAGAGATGTTCTCATAGCACTGACACCTGCTAGTATATTTGGTATTTATAATTTCGGGCTTGGTGCACTTATCCGCATTATTGTTGGTATTGCGGCATGTGTGGCCAGCGAAGCTTTATATGAGTATTTTATGCATAAAAAAATTACGGTTTCAGATTTAAGTGCGGCTGTAACAGGTCTTTTAATTGCACTTAACATTCCATCAACACTTAATGTCGGTTATGAAATCGTTGGATGTGTATTTGCTATTATTATTGTAAAACAGTTATTTGGTGGTCTTGGACAGAATTTCATGAACCCTGCACTTGCAGCAAGATGTTTCCTTCTTATTGCATTTACAGGTCCGATGACAAATTTTGTCACAGATACATTTACAGGTGCTACACCTCTTGCAGTATTAAAGCCGGGTGCAGAGCCGGGAACGGCAACAAGTCTTCTTACAATGTTTATCGGAAAGCATGCCGGTGCTATTGGTGAGACATCAGTTGTCTGTCTGCTTATCGGTGCAATTTATCTTCTTGTGAGAAAAGTTATCTCATTAAGAATTCCTGCATCATATATTTTAACATTTGCAGTTCTTATTTTCCTTTTTGCACCTGGACATCAGTTCGATGTAGAATATATGCTTAAAGAACTTTGTGGCGGTGGTCTTATGCTCGGTGCATTTTTCATGGCAACTGATTATGTAACATCACCTATCACACCAAACGGCAAGATAGTATTTGGTGTAATCCTCGGATTGCTTACATTCATATTCAGAATGTTTGGTGGTTCAGCAGAAGGTGTTTCTTATGCAATTATCTTCTCTAACCTCTTAGTGCCATTGATTGAAAAGGTTACAGTACCGAAGTCATTTGGCAAGAAGAAACCGGTAAAGGAGGCAAAATAAATGAATAAGATTATTAAAGACGCATGTATTTTGTTTGCTATAACACTTGTTGCCGGTATCGTGCTTGGTGCAGTTTACAATATTACAAAAGGACCTATAGCAGAGCAGAATGAAAAAGCAAAACAGACTGCTTACAGAGAGGTTCTCTCAGATGCTGACAGTTTTGAAGCAATTGATTCTGAAAAATATTCAGAAGCTAATCTTGCAGCACTTGTGTCAGGATTAAAGGATACAGAAGAAGATTTTTCAAAAGATGAGGTTACAGATGTAGTAGCCGGTGTTAAAAATGGAAAAATCGTCGGATTTGTTATAACAGTAGTTGCAGGAGACGGTTACGGCGGAGATATCAAGTTTTCAACAGGTATTTCATCAGATGGAAAGTATATGGGAACATCAATTCTTTCAATCAGTGAGACAGCCGGACTTGGTATGAGGGCAAAGACTGACCCTGCATTCCTTGCACAGTTTAACGGTGCATCAGTAGATAAGTTTACAGTTGTTAAAGATGGAACAGGAAGTTCATCAGAGGATAAGATTGATGCAATCGGCGGTTCTACAGTTACATCTAAGGCTGTTACGAAAGGTATCAATACAGCACTTGCTGTATTTAAAGAATTAAAGTCAGAAAATGTTAAGACGGTAGGAGGTGCTTCAATTGAATAAATGTGTTGAGAGAATTTATAACGGTTTAATCAAGGAAAATCCTACATTTGTTCTGACACTTGGTATGTGTCCGACACTTGCCGTTACTACATCAGCAATCAATGGTATCGGTATGGGACTTTCTTCAACAGTAGTTCTTGTTATGTCAAATCTGTTGATTTCATTGCTTCGTAAGGTGATTCCGGATGGTGTCCGTATGCCTGCGTTTATTGTTATTGTTGCTTCATTCGTTACAGTGGTACAGTTCCTTATGCAGGGTTATCTGCCATCACTTTACGATTCACTTGGAATTTATATTCCTCTTATTGTTGTAAACTGTATTATTCTTGGACGTGCAGAAGCATATGCTTCAAAGAATCCGGCTATACCGTCTGCATTTGATGGACTGGGCATGGGTCTCGGATTTACGTGTGCAATTACAATTCTTGGTGCAATAAGAGAGCTTATCGGTGCAGGAACAATCCTCTCAACAGGAAGTTCAGCACTTGTTGACTTTACTAATTACGGATTTACACCTGCAAGTATTTTTATTCTTGCACCTGGTGCATTCTTTGTACTTGCAATGTGTATCGCTGTTATGAACCGTATCAAGAGAAAACATGGAATGAAACCTGCTGAGGTTCCTGACTATGTTGGCGATGATACAACAAAAGAAGAATAAACCAGGAGGGAAATTAAATGAATTTACTTATAATCGCAATTAGTGCGGCACTTGTAAATAATGTCGTTTTAAGCCAGTTCCTTGGTCTGTGTCCTTTCCTCGGTGTATCTAAGAAAATTAACACAGCCGCCGGAATGGGTGGTGCAGTTATCGGTGTTATAACAATTTCATCAGCACTTTGTAGTCTGATTTATGATTATATTCTTACACCGCTTGACTTAACATATCTGAATACAATCGTATTCATCCTTGTAATTGCTGCACTTGTTCAGTTTGTTGAGATGGTATTAAAGAAATGTTCACCTGCTCTTTATGAAGCACTTGGTGTTTACCTTCCTCTTATCACAACAAACTGTGCCGTGCTTGGTATAGCACTCACAAATGTACAGAATTCATATAACTTAATCGAATCAGTTATCAGTGGTTTCGGTACAGCTGTCGGATTTACAATTGCCATTATCATCATGGCCGGTATCCGTGAGAGAAATGAATATAACGATGTTCCTGAAAGTTTCCAGGGTATGCCTATTGTTCTGCTTACAGCAGGCCTTATGTCAATAGCATTCTTTGGATTCTCAGGAATTTTATAAGGAGGAAATAAAGATGACAGGTATTATTATAGCAGCTGCTGTTGTCAGCATTGTAGGCTTAATTCTTGGTCTTTTCCTCGGATTCATGGGTAAAAAGTTTGCAGTTGAAGTAGACCAGAAAGAAATTGATGTCAGAGCAGAACTTCCGGGCAATAACTGTGGCGGATGTGGATATGCGGGTTGTGATGCACTTGCAAAAGCTATCGCTGCAGGAGAAGCTGAAGTTGGAGCATGTCCTGTCGGTGGTGAACCTGTTGCAAAGAAGATTGCAGCAATCATGGGTTCAGAAGTCGGCGATTCAAAGAGAATGACAGCGTTTGTGAAATGTGCGGGCGACTGTGAAAAAGCAAAAGAAAATTATCACTACACAGGTGTGCAGGATTGTACAGTTATGCCATTTGTTCCTAATGGTGGTTCAAAAGCTTGTACATATGGATGTATGGGTTACGGCTCATGTGTAAAAGCCTGTCCTTTTGATGCAATTCACATTGTAAATGGTATCGCAGTAGTTGATAAAGAAAAATGTAAGGCATGCGGCAAGTGTGTTGCTACATGTCCAAGACACTTAATTGAACTTATTCCTTATGATGCAAAACAGGTTGTTAAATGTGCATCAAAAGATAAAGGTAAAGATGTAATGTCAGTATGTCAGACAGGATGTATCGGTTGTATGATGTGTACAAAGCAGTGTGAATTCGGTGCTATAACAGTTGAAAATAACATTGCACATATTGATTATGACAAGTGTACAGGTTGTGGCAAGTGTGCTGAGAAGTGTCCAAAGAAAATTATACATGCTCATTAATATTAAAGAGTTCCGGAGGGTGAAATGATAGATGCAAGTCAGATAATGCCGCTTAATTTCTTTATGTACAAAGGTGTATACAGTGGTGAACATCATGGTATGCGTTACAGGATAAAAAAAGCGGGCGAAAAGCCTGATGAAGTTCTCGAGGCATATGTGTGGCAGAAGCCATACAGCTTTGCAGCAACACCCAAAGAAGAAATAATCTCTGATACATTTCCTTTAAGTGAGGAAGGACGGCTTCAGCTGGTTGACTGGCTTAAACAGATGTATGAAAAAGATAAGGAACGATGGGAGAGTGCTCCCACAATACTGGAAGCACCCATTGACCTCAATGCGGTTTATTCCGATAAGGATAAAAAGTAGCATATAAAAAAATGTATATAATGCAGGCAGTTACGGCTCCCCCAAAGAGAGGAATTAAGCCGGAAACCAGCCTGCTTATATATTTGTAAAAAATAAGAGAAATACCGGTTGATAATAATGAAAAAAATCCCGGTATCAGAAACCAGCCGTGTGCATTCATACGTATATGAAGCATGCGGCTTAATTTTATATAATGGCAGATACATACAAGAATCTGCGAACATAAAAGTCCTGCCATATACATTGTTATTCCATATTTTGGAACCAAAATGACGAGAAATATTAATCTTACTATTATACCGGAAATATTTTGTATACAGGTAGCAGTTGTTTCGCCAAGACCATTGAGAATACTTCCCATTGTAACGGTAAGATATATAAATGGACACAGCCATGCAAGAATACATACGTAATTACGAACTTCAGGCTGATTAAAAACTATAGCTCCGGCATATGAGCCATAAAATATAAAAATGGCGGTACTTAATACGCCGGTTGATATGCAGAAAGTAATGCATTTATTGATTGTAGATTTAATACTTTTATTATTATTTTCAAGATTTAGTTCTGAAACCGCCGGGAGAAGCATAACTGCAAGTGAATTAGTCAGTGCCGTGGGAAATAAAATAAGAGGCATTGCCATGCCTGTAAGAATTCCGTAGATTGAAACAGAATCACTCTTTGACAATCCATAAACAATAAGCTGTGCGGGAACAAGAACAGCTTCTGCACTCTGGAAAATATGCATAAGCAGGCGGTTTGCGGTAAGCGGAAATGAAAATTTGAACATTTCACGTATTTTAGACATAAGAGAGGATTTTTTATGTGTATTGTTGTATTTGCTTTTTATAAATGTATAAAAAATGGCACAAGTACAATATAAAAATGAGGCGATTTCACCGAACAGATTACTGTATATTGCACACAATACAGAGGCATTTCCGTCAGAAGCATAGATGGTGACATAAATGTATACAGCACAAAATCGTATAATCTGTTCAAAAAGCTGTGAGAATGCCGGAATTGCGGTTTTCTTTTTTGCAAAATAAAATCCATTAATGCAGTTATGAAAAGCTGCAAATGGGAATGATAATGAAAGAATTTTTAACAATGAAGAACATGCTTCATTTAAAATAAATCGTGTTGCAATAAAATCTGCATTTGTATACACAATAAAAGTAAGAATTAAAGATGTTGGAATGCTGAGTAAAAGCCCTGATATAAGCCACAGAAAATCATTTTTTTTATCACAGCAGAATTTTGAAATAGCTGTCTGTATTCCGGATGAACATATTGCAAATACAATTCCGGCAGCAGGCATAACAATCTGGAACAGTCCCATGCCGGCGGCACCTATGCATCGTGACAGATAAATTCTGTAAAAAAAGCCGAGAATTTTACTTAGAATACCTGCGGTAGTAAGAATCAGAGTGCCTTTTATGACATTATTAAACTTTTTCAAAATGCCTCCGTAAACGTAAGTAAACAGTCTTATTATTATCAATTATATGTGATTTATGAATATAATATTAACAGGAAAATAATGAAAGGTGCATGTGATGTAATGATATATATGGACAATGCCGCAACTACAAAAATGCACCCGGATGTTGTCAGGGCGATGCTTCCGTACATGGGAAACAGATATGGCAACCCTTCCGGCATATATACATTTTCTAAAAATATAAAAAAAGATATTACGCAGGCAAGAGAACTGCTTGCATCAACAATAGGAGCAGGGCCGGATGAAATTTTTTTCACATCGGGAGGTTCAGAATCTGATAATTGGGCTTTGAAAATGGCTGCACAGGAACACCCATATGGAAGCATAATTACAACACCGATAGAGCATCATGCAATTTTAAGAACATGTGATTCACTTGAGAAGAGACATTGCAGAATAATCAAGATTCCGGTAGATAAAAAGGGTAAAGTAAGAACAGCAGCAATTGAGCGTAATATTTTCCGTGATACATTTTTAATATCAGTTATGGCAGCCAATAATGAGATTGGAACGGTTGAACCGGTGGCTGCCATAGGAAGAATCGCACATGAAAGAAACATCTTATTTCACACGGATGCAGTCCAGGCTTATACAAATATATATATAGATGTAAATGCAATGAATGTTGATATGCTTAGTGTTAGTGCACATAAAATAAGGGGACCTAAGGGCGTAGGCTTTTTATATATAAAAAAGGGAAAGCTTAAAACACCATTTATTAATGGCGGAGGTCAGGAATACGGGATGCGTGCAGGAACTGAAAATGTTGCCGGAATAATAGGGCTTGCAAAAGCGGCACAGATAGCAATGACAAACAGGGATATGAGGATAAAAAAAGAAAAAATGCTCCGTGATTATATGATAAAAAAGGTCAAAACGCAGATAAAAGATGTCTGGCTTAATGGAGATGAACAAGAGCGTCTTCCTAATAATATGAATTTTTCGTTTAAAGGTGTTGATGGTGCTACACTTATATTGATGCTTGACCAGCAGGGGATATGTGCATCTGCCGGGTCAGCCTGTTCATCAGCACAAAAAGAGCCATCGCATGTCCTCAAAGCAATAGGCCTTTCTGATGAGAGAGCATATTCGACAGTGCGATTTACAATAAATGAAGAAATATCAAAAAAACAGGTTGATTATGTTGTGGAATGTATAAAAAGAAATGTAGAAGAGTTAAGAAAATATGTATAACAAAAGCAGGGAACGTAAGCATATTAATGCAGAAATTCCCTGCTTTGATATATTTTTATAACTGTATAAATTCGGGCTTTCTCTTCCTGAAAATATTATAATATTTGAAATTACATGATTTGAGCATATCGTAGACAATATCAAATCCGCTTCCGATATCGCGGCTGTAATGTGCATCTGAGCCGATGGTTATTATTTCACCACCGAGTTCGCGGTATCTTAAAACTATTTCGGCTGATGGGTTTGTGGCATTAAGACCATAACGAAGCCCTGCAGTGTTAATCTCTATTCCTTTGCCATTATAGATGATTTTTTTTAACACTTCATCAATGATATCAGAAAAGTTCTTATAGTTATACTCGTATGATTTATCCGGAATATAACGTATTATATAATCAATATGACCATAAATATCAAAATTATTACAAGTGTCTAAATTATCAAGGATACTTTCGTAGTAAGCATAGATTACTTCATCTATGTTGCGGCCTTCCCAGAATTTTGGATAGTAAGGATCATTGCCGTATACAAGATGGGAGGAACCTATTATAAAATCAAGAATATGATTTTTGTCGTAGTCATTAATTCTGTCTGCGGCGGAGCGGCAAAGTCCCTGTTCAACACCTATATATACAGGAATCTGTTCTGAATATAATTCTTTGATGCTGGCAATACTTGAAATATAATTGTCAAAATCAAGCTGGAATAACACCTCTTTGTTATCTTCCGGTGGAAAATCAAAATCATTGTGTTCAGTAAAGCATATTGACGAAAGTCCAAGATTTATCGCAGCTTTAATGTTTTCTTCGGGTTTTGCATCAGAATCCGAAGAGAAAAGGCTGTGTGTGTGAAAGTCGGCAGGTCTGTTCATATTTAATCTCCAATCTTCATAGCTGTAATAATTAAAATGTATAAAATGCACATGTGTAATGTGTTTATTTTTCAAAATTAAGTATACCATATTTGTGGCAATTTTGAAAACATTGCGGCTTTTTTATAAAAACGATTGAATATAACTTGAAATTAATGATTGCAATTGATATTATGTAAAATAAGTGTAAAATTAAATTAACACAAAATTAAAATACTATGTGACGAAAAGGACGGTAAATGTTCATAATGAATGGAATAGGCAGCTTGTTTGAATTTGCGGGAGGAATAGGAATGTTCCTCTATGGTATGAATAGAATGGCAGACGGTATGCAGAAATCAGCCGGAGGCAAAATGAAGTCGCTGCTTGGCTATCTTACAAGAAACAGATTTCTGGCAATATTGGTTGGTGCACTTATTACTGCAATTATACAGAGCAGTGGTGCGACAACAGTAATGGTTGTAGGTTTTGTAAATGCAGGACTTATGACACTTGTTCAGGCTGTAGGCGTTATTATGGGAGCCAATATAGGAACAACAATTACAGCATGGATTGTATCACTCGGACAGATTGGTGATGCTGCAAAAGCATTGCAGCCGTCTTTTTATGCACCGCTTCTTATAGGCATCGGTGCATTTGTTAGTCTTTTTTCAAAAAAAGACAGGTCAAAGACAGTTGGTGAGTTGTTTGTTGGTATCGGTCTTCTGTTTGAAGGACTTGAATTTATGAGTGCATCAATTGCACCATACACAGATGCACCGATTTTTTCAAATGCATTTAAGATTGTAGGCAGTAATCCATTTCTTGGAATACTTATCGGTATTGTTGTTACTGCGATTTTACAGAGCTCATCAGCATCTGTCGGAATATTACAGACTCTTGCCATGAACGGCGTTGTAACGACGAATGCGGCGATTTTTATAACACTTGGACAAAATATAGGCTCATGTGTTACAGCTCTTATTTCGAGTGCAGGAACAACGCGTACTGCTAAAAGAGCTGCATGTATGCATCTATTGTTTAATGTGGCAGGTGCGTTGCTGTTTGGTACAGCTGGCTTTATTCTTTTCTGTATAAGACCGGACATTGCAGTTCATAATATAACGGGTGTTGAGATATCAATATTCCATACATTTTTTAATATTACATGTACAGCTGTAATGTTTCCTTTTGCCAAGCTCCTTGTTAAGCTTTCAGGTATTATTGTTCCTGAAAAGAAGACCGAACAGATAGAGGAAATAAGTGATAAAGAAGAACTTGAAATCAGCAGGCATTTTGATGACAGAATTCTCGGACAGCCGTCTGTTGCTGTTGAACGTGCTAAAAATGAAGTTATTAACATGGGGCGTCTTGCCTATGACAATATTGAGATTGCGTCAAGGGCAGTAAGGGAAAACAGTCAGGAACTTGTAGACAGGATATATGAGCTTGAAAAAGAAGTTGATTACTATTCAAAATATCTGACTTCGTATCTTATAAAACTTAATAACCAGTCATTGTCAGATAAGCAGCATCTTCTTGTAAATGACCTGTTCCATGCGGTTATTGATATTGAAAGAGTATCTGACCATGCGGAGAATCTTGCAGATCTTACAAAATATAAAATAGAACATGATATTGTATTCTCACAGCGTGGGCAGGATGAATTACGACAGCTCTGGGATAAAGTACTCTGCTGTTTTGACAGGGCAGTTGTTGCCAGGGAAACAGGCGATGATGCAGCTATACGTGATGTATATAGAATAGAAGATGAGGTTGATGATCTCGAAGAAGAATTGAGAGATAAGCATATAAAAAGGCTTTCAGATGGAAAATGTCTCCCTTCAAATGGCGTTGTTTTCCTTGATATATTATCAAATCTTGAGAGAATGTCGGATCATGCAAAAAATATTGCGGAGTGTGTTCAGGAAGAAATTTCGTCAAATTAACTAAATGGAGAACTTTATAGAAAGATTTTTTTTGCATTTTGTAAAAAAAGGTAATTAATACTTGATATTTTTACTTATATTATGTAAAATACAATCTAGTTGATTAATAATTAACAATCTAATTTATATTAGGAGGAAATTTTTATGTCAGTAAAAGTTGCAATTAATGGTTTTGGACGTATCGGCAGACTTGCATTCAGACAGATGTTTGGTGCAGAAGGATACGAAGTAGTAGCTATCAACGATTTAACAAGTCCTAAGATGTTAGCTCATCTTTTAAAGTATGATTCATCACAGGGCAGATATGTAAACTTCGGTGAAGAAGATCAGGTTACTGCTGATGATGAAGCTGGTACAATTACTGTTAAGGGTAAGACAATCAAAATTTATAAAGAGCCAGATGCTAACAACTGTCCATGGGGCGAAATTGGTGTTGATGTAGTTCTTGAGTGTTCAGGTTTCTATACATCAAAGGCTAAGGCTCAGGCTCATATCAATGCAGGTGCTAAGAAGGTTGTTATTTCTGCACCAGCTGGTAATGATTTAAAGACTATCGTTTACAATGTAAACCATGAAACACTTACAGCAGATGATCAGATTATCTCAGCTGCTTCTTGTACAACAAACTGTTTAGCTCCTATGGCTAAGGCTCTTAATGATTGTGCAACAATCGAATCAGGTATCATGTGTACAATTCATGCTTACACAGGTGACCAGATGATTCTTGATGGCCCACAGAGAAAGGGTGATTTAAGAAGATCAAGAGCAGGTGCCTGCAACATCGTTCCTAACTCAACAGGTGCTGCTAAGGCTATCGGTCTTGTTATCCCAGAACTTAATGGCAAGCTTATCGGAGCTGCTCAGAGAGTTCCTACACCTACAGGTTCTACAACAATTCTTAATGCTGTAGTTGCTAAGAAGGTTACAGTTGATGAAGTTAATGCTGCTATGAAGGCTGCTGCTACAGAGTCATTCGGTTATAACACAGAGCAGATCGTATCTAGCGATATCGTTGGTATGAGATTTGGTTCATTATTCGATGCTACACAGACAATGGTTAATGAGCTTCCTAATGGTGGATGCCAGGTACAGGTTGTTTCTTGGTATGATAATGAAAATTCATACACAAGCCAGATGGTTAGAACAATCAAGTATTTTGCTGAATTAAACTAATCGTTTAACATATAAGTAACGAGAGAAAAAACCAGGGAATATATATTATGATATTCTCTGGTTTTTATCTTATATCAAGTATTATTTTGTGATGGATTTATTCATCGTATGTCAGAAATGAATTTGGAGGAAATAAACTATGCTTAATAAAAAGTCTGTTGATGATATCAACGTTAATGGCAAAAGAGTATTATGCAGATGTGATTTTAATGTACCACTTGATGGAGACAGAATAACAGATGAGACACGTCTTGTTGCTGCACTTCCTACAATCAAGAAGCTTATCGCTGATGGTGGTAAGGTTATTCTTTGTTCACATCTCGGAAAACCTAAGGGACCAGATGCAACATTTTCACTTGCACCTGTTGCAAAGAGACTTTCAGAACTTCTTGGTCAGGAAGTAAAGTTTGCTGCTGATGACACAGTTGTTGGCGATAATGCAAGAGCTGCAGTAGCAGATATGAAGAATGGTGATGTTATTCTTCTTGAGAATACACGTTTCCGTCCTGAAGAGACAAAGAATGGTGAAGCTTTTTCTAAGGATCTTGCTTCTATCTGCGATGTATTTGTAAATGATGCATTTGGTACAGCTCACAGAGCACATTGTTCAAATGTTGGTGTTACTAAGTTTGTTGATACAGCAGTTGTTGGTTATCTTATGCAGAAGGAAATTGATTTCCTTGGAAATGCAGTAAATAATCCTGTAAGACCATTTGTAGCTATTCTTGGTGGATCTAAAGTTTCATCAAAGATTTCAGTTATCAATAACCTTCTTGACAAGGTTGATACACTTATCATCGGTGGTGGTATGTCATATACATTCCAGAAGGCTCATGGTGGTAATGTAGGTAAGTCTCTTGTAGAGGATGATTACCTTGAATATGCTAAAGAGATGATGGAAAAGGCTGAAAAGAAAGGCGTTAAGCTTTTGATTCCTATTGATACAGTTGTAACAAAGGAATTTAAGAATGATACACCTAGCCGTATCGTAGCTGCAGGTCATCAGGAAGATGATGATATGGGTATGGATATTGGACCTGAGTCATGTAAACTCTACAAGGATGCGTTAAAAGATGCTAAGACTGTAGTATGGAACGGACCAATGGGTGTATTTGAATTTCCTAACTTTGCAAAGGGTACAATCGCTGTTGCAGAAGAGCTTGCGGCATTAAAAGACGCTACAACAATTATCGGTGGCGGTGATTCAGCTGCAGCTGTAAATAATCTTGGTTTTGGCGATAAGATGACACATATCTCTACAGGTGGCGGTGCTTCTCTTGAGTTCCTTGAGGGTAAAGAACTTCCAGGTGTAGAAGCTGCTAACGACAAGTAAAAACCGACTGACATAATTTTTATATATGTCCCGGGATTTCATATAAGAAATTCCGGGAATTTTTACGTAAATTCTGTAAAATAAGTGGCATTTTTAGAAATTGTATGATATAATTAAATAAAATCAATCGTGATGTTTTTGCGAATGTATTAATGTTACAGGAGGGGTATCTGTATGCGCAAGAAAATGGTGGCTGGTAACTGGAAGATGAATATGACTCCAAGCGGAGCTGTTAAACTTGCAGAAGAACTAAAGCCAATGGTAAAGAATGACGACGTAGACGTCGTATTTTGTGTGCCGGCAATTGATATTGTCCCAGTTGTTAATGAAGTGAAGGATACCAATATAAAAGTCGGTGCTGAGAATATGTTTTATGAGGAAAAAGGAGCATATACAGGTGAGTTATCGCCTGAGATGCTTGTTGATGCCGGAGTGTCATATGTTATAATCGGACATTCGGAGAGAAGACAATATTTTCATGAAACAGATGAAATAATTAATAAAAAGATGAGGAAAGCTATAGAACATAAGCTTCTTCCGATTCTTTGCTGTGGAGAGAGTCTTGAACAGCGTGAGAGCGGAGTTACACTTGAATTTATCAAAAAACAGATTGTCAACGCTTTCAAATACATACCACCGGAAAAGGTTATTAATTGTATTATTGCATACGAACCTATATGGGCGATAGGAACAGGAAGAGTTGCAACAGCAGAACAGGCACAGGAAGTATGTTCTGCAATTCGTACTAATATACGTGATATATATGGTGCGGTTGTTGCTGAGAGAATAAGAATTTTATATGGCGGCAGTGTCAATGCAGGCAATGCCAATCATATATTCTCAATGCCTGATATTGATGGAGGTCTTGTTGGCGGTGCCAGCCTCAAGCCTGAATTTGCAAAGATAGTTCATTACGACAAGTAATTATAATATTGCGGACACACAGTGTTGTGTCCGCTTTTTCTTTACTTTTTCGGGATTATATGGTATGATACGTTCGGTAAAAAATGAAGATAAGATTTTTGCTTCGCAAAAACAAGGAGGATTTTGATATGTCTAAAAAACCAGTGGTTTTAATGATACTTGACGGATATGGTTTAAGTGATAAAAAAGAGGGTAATGGTATTGCAAATGCCAATACACCTGTAATGGATAAATTGATGGCAGAATATCCATTTGTAAAAGGATATGCCAGCGGGCTTGCAGTAGGACTTCCGGATGGTCAGATGGGTAACTCAGAAGTAGGACATCTTAATATGGGGGCAGGTAGAATTGTATATCAGGAGCTTACAAGAATTACAAAGTCTATTGAAGATGGTGATTTCTTTGAAAATGAAGAACTTCTTGGTGCAATTGAGAACTGTAAGAAGAATAATTCTGATTTACATCTTTATGGACTTCTTTCAGACGGTGGTGTTCACAGCCATCTTACACATGTATTTGCACTTCTTGAGCTTGCAAAGAGAAATGGTCTTAAAAATGTATATGTTCACGGTTTTATGGATGGACGTGATACGGCAACAGACGGAGGAAAAGATTTCATTAACCAGCTTTATAACAAGATGGACGAAATCGGCGTAGGTAAGATTGCCTCAATCATGGGTCGTTATTATGCGATGGACAGAGATAACAGATGGGATAGAATTGAAGCAGCATACAAGGCACTTACAGAGGGCGTTGGTAATGAAGCTGCCTGTGCAAGATGTGCAATAAGCGATTCATATGCAGCCGGAAAGACTGATGAGTTCGTTGTTCCTACAGTTATTAAGGAAGATGGCAAGCCACTTGCAACTATCAAAGATGGTGATTCAGTTATCTGCTTTAACTTCAGACCTGACAGAGCAAGAGAAATTACCAGATGTTTCTGTGATGATGATTTTGCTGGATTTGACAGAGGTCCAAGAAAGAAAGTTCATTATGTATGCTTCACAGATTATGATGTTACAATTCCTAATAAGTATGTTGCGTTCAAAAAGCAGGAAATTACAAATACATTCGGCGAATTCCTTGCAAAGAATCATTTAAAGCAGGCAAGAATTGCTGAGACAGAGAAATATGCACATGTAACATTTTTCTTTAACGGCGGAGTTGAGGAGCCAAATGAAGGTGAGGACAGAATTCTTGTTAAATCACCAAAGGTTGCAACATACGACCTTCAGCCTGAAATGAGTGCACCTGAAGTGTGCCAGAAGTTTACAGATGCAATACGTTCAGGAAAGTATGATGTAATAATTACTAACTTTGCTAATCCTGATATGGTTGGACATACAGGTATCATGGACGCTGTTGTTAAGGCAATAGAGACTGTTGATGAGTGTGTAGGCAAGGTAGTAGAGGCTGTTAAGGAAGTTGATGGTGTAATGTTTATCTGTGCTGACCATGGTAATGCTGAAAAGCTTATTGATGACAATGGCGAACCATATACAGCACATACAACAAATCCGGTTCCATTTATACTTGTAAATTATGATGAGGCATATACTCTTAAAGAGAATGGCAAGCTTTGCGATATTATTCCTACTCTTATAGATATTATGGAACTTGAGAAACCGGCAGAAATGACTGGTGAATCTCTCTTGATAAAGAAATAATAAATACTTGATATTATTAAATGCTTGTGTTAAAATTATACTATTGTGTGACGATTTTAACCAAGTAGGAGGTGTTACTGATGTTTGGAATGTCATGGGCAGATACATTTAGAGTATTACTTATGGGACTTTTTATATTAGTTTGTATTGCAATAACAATTGTAGTTCTTATGCAGGAAAGCAAGCAGACAGGCTTGTCTGGTGCAATCAGCGGTGCTGCTGATACTTACTGGGGTAAGAATAAAGGACGTTCAATAGAAGGTAAGCTTGTATTATTTACAAAGATACTTGCAATCGCATTTATTGTTATTGCTGCTATATTGAATATTAATTTCTAAAAAGTTATAAGGATGCTCTTTAAGGATAGCTTGAAGGGCATCCTTTTTTATGCAGACGACATGTCAATCACGGCAAAAACAGGGAGGATTGTTATGGGACATAAATCAAAAAGAACATATGATAAAGTGTTTGAAGACAGAAAAAATATGCTGGAGGATCTTATTTTGCATAACGACCTCTATGTACCAATGAAAACTAAGGAGCTTGCAATACTTATGCAGGTTCCGAAAGAGGACAGACATGAGCTGCAGGCAGTGCTTGATTCACTTGTAGCAGAGGGCAGAATAGGCGTATCAAAAAAAGGCAAATACAGTAAGCCTGAAAATACAGCTATTATTGGAATATACCAGAAGACAAGCCGTGGTTTTGGTTTTGTTGTTGTCGAAGGCAGGGAAGATGATATTTTTATCAAAGAATCTGACGATGGCGGAGCATTTCATATGGATAAAGTTATGGTTGCCATAACAGCAGAAAAACATGGAGATAAGAGATGTGAAGGCAAGATTCTCAAGATTCTTGAGCATCAGATAAAAGAGGTGGTCGGAACATACCAGAAGAGTAAAACATTTGGATTTGTTGTTCCGGACAATAAGAAAATCTGTTATGACATTTTTGTGCCACAGGAAAAGTCCATGGGGGCCGTGACAGGACATAAAGTTGTTGTAGAGCTTACTTCTTATGGTACATTGAAAAAGAACCCGGAAGGTCGCGTAAAGGAGATTATAGGGCATATTAATGACCCGGGAACGGATATTATGTCTATAATAAAAGCATATGACCTTCCGATGGAATTTCCTGAAAGTGTAATGAAATCATTAAATGATATTCCTGATGAACTGTCGCCTAAAGATTATACCGGAAGAGTTGATTTGCGTGATTTGCAGACAGTTACTATAGATGGTGAAGATGCAAAAGACTTGGATGATGCAATAACTGTATCTGAGGAAAATGGAATCTATCACCTTGGAGTTCACATCGCAGATGTGAGCAATTATGTAAAAGAATACAGTCCTCTTGACAAAGAAGCATATAAGAGAGGCACAAGTGTCTATCTTGTAGACCGTGTTATACCGATGCTTCCGCATAAGCTGTCCAACGGAATATGTTCACTTAACCAGGGCTGTGACAGGCTTGCACTCAGCTGTCTTATGGATATTGATGAAAAAGGCAATGTGATTTCACATAAGATATGTGAGTCTGTAATCAATGTTGACAGAAGAATGACTTATACAAATGTAAAAAAGATTCTTGAAAATGAAGATGAAGAAATTTTAAACGAGTATAAAGATTTTGCTGATATGTTCAGACTTATGGAAAAGCTTGCACTGATACTGCGTCAGAGAAGATTCAAACGCGGTTCGATTGATTTTGATTTTCCGGAGACAAAGATTACGCTTAACGATAAGGGTGAACCGGTGGAAATAAAGCCGTATGACAGAAATACAGCGACAAGAATTATCGAAGATTTTATGCTTATTGCAAATGAGACAGTGGCAGAAGATTATTTCTGGCAGGAAATACCATTCCTTTACCGAAGTCATGAAAATCCTGATCCTGAGAAGATAAGAAGGCTTGGAACATTTATCAATAATTTTGGATATTCGATAAAAATAGGTGATGAGATTCATCCGAAGGAGCTTCAGAAGCTTTTGGTGAAAATAGAGGGAAGCGACGAGGAGAATTTAATTGCACGCCTTACACTTCGTTCTATGAAAAGAGCATCATATACAACGGAGTGCGTAGGTCATTTCGGACTTGCTGCTAAGTATTACTGTCATTTCACATCGCCAATCAGAAGATATCCTGATTTACAGATTCACAGAATTATTAAAGAAAATCTGCATGGTGGTATGAGTGATAAGAGAAGTGAGCATTTTGCTGCTATTCTTCCTGAAGTCGCAAAGCAGACAAGTGCTACAGAACGCAGGGCTGATGATGCAGAAAGAGATACAGATAAGCTGAAAATGGTACAGTATATGGAAAAACATATCGGAGAGACATTTGAGGGTGTTGTATCCGGAATGACCGCATGGGGAATATATGTAGAACTTCCGAATACAATTGAAGGAATGATTAGTGTAGCCTCGCTTCGTGACGGATATTATATTTATGACGAGAATCATTATGAGATGGTAAATGAGACAACAGGAAGGACATTCAAGCTTGGTCAGAGACTTAATGTTAAGGTTATCAACTGTGATAAGATTCTTAGAACTATAGATTTTGAACTGGCAGAATAAGGAGATAATATGAAAGAATCAAGTGGAAATAAGCTGATTGCTAATAATAAAAAGGCTTATTATGACTATTTTATAGACGAGAAATATGAGGCTGGACTTGTACTTCACGGTACTGAGGTTAAGTCTTTAAGACAGGGAAAATGCTCAATAAAAGAGGCATATATACAGATAATCAACGGTGAGGTTTTTGTTATTAATATGAATATTACACCTTATGAAAAAGGAAATATTTTTAATAAAGACCCGCTTCGTCCGAAAAAGCTGCTCCTTCATCAGTCTGAGATTAATAAACTTGAGGGACAGACGGCACAGAAGGGATTTACAATAGTACCTTTGCAGGTATATTTAAGTAAAGGACGTGTAAAAATGGAAATTGGTCTTGCAAGAGGTAAAAAACTCTATGATAAGAGAGACTCTATTGCAAAGAAAGACCAGCAAAGAGAAGCTTTAAAAGACTTTAAGGTAAGAAATTTGGGATAATTATGTTTAATGATATTGATTGTAGGACAAAATTGTAATTGCAATGAATTAAACTATTAGTTTAATTTGATGTTTTCAGCCCGTTTTGGGGTTGACAATATAAATTTGCAGTGATAGTATTTATCTCACAGCTATCCACAAGGGGTAGTAAAGGTTTCGACAGGGGTTTTGAAGCTGGTGAAGCTATTCGCAGGTGATGCGTCAAATCACAAATCTAAATATAAACGCTAACGAAAATTTAGCTTACGCTGCCTAATGGCAGCAGTCTGACCTAGAGCACCTACACTTTAGGACCCAGGCTTCGACCATGTAGGAAACGACTCAGTCAAAGCTTTGAGACTGTGGGCGTATCATGAAGCTACTGAAAGCATGAGGATGTTGATTTTCTTATGCCGGAGGGAATGAGGGAAACCGAAGCAATCAACTATAATAGTAGAAGAACAGTGAATGGGCTTTTGGACACGGGTTCGACTCCCGTCTACTCCACTATGATAACGGCATTGTATGTTGCGAAAGTGATGTACGGTGCCGTTATTTTTATAGTATAAAATTATACCTTATATATAATATATAAATAATAATATTGTGTTTTTACGGTTTAAAGTGTATATTATATAAGTAACTTTAAAAGGTACTGATTAATATTTCGGAGAGAATGACATTTGGAAAAAAAGAAGATTAAAAGAGATATAATGCTGATAGCGACATTGATTATTGTATGTGCAGCAGCATTTTTGATTATTAATTTTGTTGTAAAAAAGGATGGTATTACAGCAGCTGTGAAGGTAGACGGAAATATTGTCTATATGCTTCCTCTTGACAAAAATGCGTCTGTTACTGTTGAGGGTTATCAGGGCGGAAGTAATACTGTAGTTATAGAAAATGGTACAGTTTATATGAAAGATGCCGACTGTCCTGATAAATTGTGTGAAAAAACAGGAAAGATAAGTAAGAATGGAGAGACGATAGTGTGCCTTCCGCATCGCGTGGTTGTCGAGATACAGGGCGGTGAAGGCAATGTAGATTCGCTTGTCAGATAGATGAAAACAGGTAATAAAATATATAAATAAAAATTAACAAATAAAAACAGGTGAATGAAAATATGAAGAATTCAACACGGACGCAAAAACTCGCACTTTGCGGTGTACTTACGGCTTTGGCGATGATATTTGGCTATATCGAAAGCGTGATTTCCGTGCCGCTTCCGGTTCCGGGAATTAAGTTAGGACTTCCCAATATTGCTATAATAACGATTTTATATGTTGTCGGAATAAAAGAAGCAGTTGCAGTTAATCTCATAAGAATAACATTAACTGCTGTTCTTTTTGGCAATTTGAACAGCTTCTTGTTCAGCATGTCAGGAGCGGTTCTTAGCATGATAATAATGATAATACTAAAGAAAATACAGTTTTTTTCGTCTGTTGGTGTAAGTGTTGCCGGCGGAGTACTTCATAATATAGGGCAGATAATTGCAGCTGTATTTATAATGGGAAGCGGTGCGATAGTATATTATCTTCCTGTACTTATGATAACCGGAACAGTGACTGGAGCAGTAATAGGAATTGTATCAGCTATGGTGGTGAAACGCACTGAAAGAGCATATGGACAAAAATAAAGAAACGGCATTTCAGATTAACTGAATGCCGTTTCTTTTATTGTTTATATTGCTGCTGCAATTCAATTTCTTCCATAGATTTGGAAACACAGTGTGTGATAGGTTTCCACTCAACACGCTTGAATAAAGCGACAAGAGAAATTGGAATATATGTAAGCATAAATAATGGGAAAGTGAACAGCGAAATAATCTTTTTCTTAGGAGAAGCAAGAATCTTCTTCCATTCTGTTATTACTGTCAGCAATCCAATTGAAAACATAAGCAGATAAAAGCTTACACAGGCAAAACCGATTGATTCCATAGCGACCGGAAATACCTTTTTAAATAAAGTAAAGTTATGTGCACCAAGCACTAAAAATATGAGATTCAAAAGCATGCAGCCTACTGAAAGAAGAGTAGCAGGAGCAAGTGTCATAAACATATCATAACATGATACGAACATCTGACGTTTTTTGAATGCCATGGCTATCAGTTCACGACCATATTTGAACATTACCTGATAGAAGCCCTTTGACCAACGCATACGCTGGTTCCATGACTGTTTAAATGTCTCCGGCTGTTCATCATAGAACATTGCCGAATCACAGTAGCCGATTTTTTCTCCCTCAAGAATATTAACAACTGAAAACTGAATATCCTCTGTCAAAAGATTACATTTCCAACCACCATTTTTCTTAATAATCTCACTGCTTGTAAGAAAGCCTGTTCCTGATACAGCACAGCTTGTTTTAAGAATCATTCGTGGATTATTAAGATATTTTGCTTCGCGGCAGAACCAGAGCGAATATCCTGATGTAATCCAATTGGTATCGAAATTTTTTGAGTTACGATAACTTGTGACCACACGATACCCCTGATCAAAAGTTTTGTTCATTTCACGGACATAATTTCTGTCAATGACATTATCCGCATCAAAAATAAAATAACCGTCGTAGGCGGTATAATCACCTTCATCTTCTTTTATCTTGTTGAATGCATAGTCAAGAGCATAGCCTTTACCGACTAATACCTTGTTAAAACGTTCATATACAATTGCACCGCAGCTTCTTGCAATCTCGGCTGTGTTATCCGTACAGTTATCAGCAACGACAACAACATCAATAAGTTCAGAAGGGTAGTTCTGTGCTTTGATGCTCTTAATCAGGTTACCGATTACGGCATTTTCATTCCGGGCTGCAATAATAAAAGCGAACCTGTGAAGTTTCTTAGGTTCGTATTCTGGCTGCTTCTTCTTTCGTTTTTCACCGATTAAGGCTATCACAATATATATAAACTGATAAAAATACAATACAGTCAACAGGGTGTAGATAACGGTGTTGATTGAAGCAATAGCTTTCATTAAAAGTCCTCTCCATTTTAAAAAATGAAAAAATATAGTATTGCGGACTACCCAAAGTCCTTTGTTGATTATATCATTAATTTCTTTTGTGTCAATAGTTCAATAATAAGAAATAGGTCATAACTCAAATAAAATAAGAAAATATTTGACAAAAAACTTTATTGATATAGTATAATAAGAAATACACTTAATTTTAATTATGAAATGGAATGGAGAAAATAAGCTATGTACAAAGAAATTTCAAGACTGATAATATACGGTGATATGGATGAAGACAGCATCCTTTCACGCATGGCAGACATTTTCAGAAAGTTTGATGTTGAGGATACGGGAAAAGAGGAACTTACAAGAGAAATCTATACGCAGATTAAAAGAATTCTTAAAATCGCGACAGATTATGGATTTGATAAGAACCTATGGCAGAATTATCTTACATTTATACTTATCACAACAGAAAACCCATTCAGCATAACATGTGAGAAGGTCGGTGCCAATGACGGAAGTGTCAACACATTTGCCATGAATGATTTCGGAATATTCAGAAAGCTGTTCCACTATGATTTCAGCGAGATTGAAAAAGAACTTTCAATAAATTGTTTTTCACTTATTACAAACTACAAAGCAATTGTGAAAAAAGAACTTATGTATAACAGAAATGTAAGCGAAAAAGTACGCACATTAAGCGAAAAACTTGCAGCCGCAACAACAGACGAAGAGTTTTTTGATGGTGTTACTACATTTTATAAGGATTACGGTGTTGGCATGTTTGGTCTTAACAAAGCATTCAGAATCGGCAATAATCCTGACGGCAGCGTTAAATTTATGGCAATTAACAATATGGACAAAGTTATGCTTACTGACCTTGTCGGATATGAAATCCAGAAAAAGAAGCTTGTTGAGAATACAGAAGCATTTGTAAAAGGAAAGAAAGCCAACAATGTCCTCTTATTCGGTGACAGCGGAACAGGTAAATCTACAAGTATTAAGGCAATTGTCAACCAGTATTATGATGACGGATTAAGGATGATTGAGATATATAAACATCAGTTCAAAGATTTATCAAATGTAATAGCACAGATAAAGAACCGTAACTATCGCTTCATAATATATATGGATGATTTGTCATTTGAGGAATTTGAGATTGAATACAAGTTCTTAAAGGCTGTAATTGAAGGAGGCGTTGAGACTAAGCCTGAAAATATCCTTATATATGCAACATCTAACAGAAGACATCTTATCAAAGAAACATGGAATGATCGTGATGATATGGAGTCATCAAACGGCTTACACCGTTCAGATACGATGGAAGAAAAGCTTTCACTGGTAAATCGTTTCGGATGTCAGATTTGTTATTCAAAACCGACACAGCAGGAGTATTTTCAGATTGTTATCGAACTTGCAAGAAGAAGCGGCGTGACTATGTCAGATGACGAACTCAAGTTAGAAGCAAATAAGTGGGAATTAAGTCATGGCGGCATTTCAGGAAGAACTGCACAGCAGTTTGTTAATTATTGTCTGGGAATGGAGAAAGAGATATGATTTCCTATATTAAAGGAGAACTTACAGAGATAATGGAAGATGCTATTGTTGTTGAAAATAATGGTATCGGCTTTAATATCCGTGTTCCTGCAACTGTTATAAGTGAATTCTGCGTTACAGGTGAGCAGGTAAAGGTATATACATATTTGCAGATAAGGGAAGATGCACACAGCCTTTATGGTTTTCTCACAAGAGATGACCTTGAAATATTTAAGATGCTTATCAATGTAAATGGTATAGGACCGAAAGGTGCTTTGGCAATTCTTTCAACAATTTCGCCTGATGATTTGAGATTTGCTGTGCTATCAGATGATGTAAAGCTTATATCAAGTGCACCGGGAATAGGTGCTAAAACAGCACAGAAGCTTATAATTGAGCTTAAAGACAGGATTAAGCTTTCAGATGCATTTGAGCAGGCACTGGCACATCAGGAGAGCAGCACCGGCATGTCAGTTGATTTCAGTGCAAGGAATGAGGCAGTTGAGGCACTTGTTGCACTCGGCTATGGCAATGCTGAGGCACTTCGTGCAGTTAAGAATATAGAAAATATAGAAGAAAAAGATACAGAGACTATTTTGAAAGAGGCACTTAAAAGACTTATCTGAGAGGGAATTTGATGGAAAAAAGAGTGATTTCAACAGAGCTTGTTGAAGAAGATATAAAAATTGAAAATAATTTACGTCCGCTTGCTCTTGAAGATTACATTGGACAGGAAAAAGTAAAACGCAACCTGAAAGTGTATATAGAAGCTGCAAAAGCACGTAATGATTCACTTGACCATGTACTTTTCTATGGACCTCCGGGACTTGGAAAGACAACACTTGCAGGGATAATTGCCAATGAGATGGGAACACATCTTAAAGTAACGTCAGGACCGGCAATTGAAAAGCCGGGTGAAATGGCGGCAATCCTTAATAATCTTGCTGAGGGGGATGTCCTGTTCGTTGACGAGATTCACAGACTTAACAGGCAGGTTGAAGAAGTTTTGTATCCGGCAATGGAAGATTACCAGATAGATGTTATGATAGGAAAAGGGGCAACAGCACGTTCAATTCGTCTTGAACTACCTAAGTTCACACTTGTCGGTGCAACAACAAGAGCAGGTCTTTTGTCCGCACCTTTAAGAGACAGATTCGGAGTGGTAAATCATCTCGAGTATTACACGGTAAAAGAACTTGAGACAATTATAATCCGTTCTGCCAATGTACTTGGTGTAGAGATTGATTCGCAGGGAGCCAACGAACTTGCAAGACGTTCAAGAGGAACCCCGAGACTTGCCAACCGTCTGTTAAAGAGAGTGCGTGATTTTGCACAAGTGAAATATGACGGAAGAATTACAGGCGAGGTTGCTGATTATGCACTTAATCTTTTAGATGTTGACAGGGATGGTCTTGATGCAAATGACAGGCTTATACTTGGCACAATAATAAAGAAATTCGGCGGTGGTCCGGTGGGCCTTGACACTCTTGCAGCATCTATCGGTGAAGATGCCGGAACACTTGAAGATGTATATGAGCCTTATCTTATACAGAATGGATTTATTAACAGAACGCCGAGAGGACGTGTTGCAACGAACGAGGCGTATATTAATCTGGGGATTGAACAAAAAGTATAAAAATGATATAATTAAATAATTCGGATAAAGTATTGGAGGGCGTTTTCATGTCATCAAAAAATAATACAGAAGTAATTTTGGGTGGAAAAGTATTTACATTAAGTGGATATGAGAGTGAGGAATATCTACAGAAAGTTGCATCTTATATTAATAACAAGCTTGCTGAGTACAGCAAAGAAGATTCATTTCGCAGACAGAATGCGGAAGTTCGTGCTAATCTTATGTATCTTAACATAGCAGATGACTATTTTAAGGCCAAAAAGCTCGGTGACAGTCTTTCAGAAGAAATCGAGAATAAAGACAAAGAGATATATGATTTAAAACATGAACTCATAGCTGCACAGATTAAGACAGATGCAGCAGAAAAAGAGATAACAGAATTAAAAAAAGAAATTGCTAAATATCAGAAAAATATTGTTCAGTTAGAAACAGAACTTAATGCAAAATAGGAGTCAGAGTTGAAGAATCACAATGTAGAAGTGCTTGCACCGGCGGGTTCATATGATATTATGAAAGCCGTGATAAATGCCGGAGCTGATGCGGTTTATCTTGGCGGTGACATGTTTGGTGCGAGGGCATATGCAGGCAATCTTAACAAAGAAGAGATGATAAGAGCGTTAGATTATGCTCATTTGCGTGACAAGAAGATTTATCTTACTGTAAATACTCTTTTGAAGGAAAACGAGTGTACGCATGAGCTTGTCGATTATATTGCACCATTTTATGAGGCAGGACTTGACGCATGTATAGTTCAGGATATGGGTGTGTTTAAGATACTTCACAGTGCATTCCCTGATATGCACATGCATGCAAGTACGCAGATGACAATTACGGGAGAAAAAGGTGCATCCATTTTAAAAGAGATGGGTGCAATGCGTATTGTTACGGCGAGGGAGCTTACGCTTGATGAAATAAGACAGATTCATGAAAAATGTGATATAGAAATAGAAAGTTTTGTGCATGGGGCTTTGTGTTACTGCTATTCGGGACAGTGCCTGTTAAGCAGTATGAATGGAACAAGAAGTGGCAACAGAGGAAGATGTGCACAGGCTTGCCGTCTTGATTATTCGGTTGTTAATAATGATAAAGTGATAAATGATTCAAAGTCATCATATCCTTTAAGTCCAAAAGACATGTGTGCACTAGATATTCTTCCTGATATAATTGATGCGGGAGTATATTCAATGAAAATTGAAGGCAGAATGAAAAATGTTACATATGCAGCCGGTGTCACATCAATTTACAGAAAATATACAGACATGTATCTTGAAAATGGACGAAAAGGATATCACGTATCGCAGGAAGATAAGAATATGCTTCTTGATATATTTAACAGGGGTTCATTTACAAGCGGATACTACAACAGTGAAAAAGGAAAGAACATGATGTCGCTGTCACGACCGAATCACATGGGAGTGAAAGCACTCCAGGTTGTAAAAAATGATAACGGAAGAATTCTTTTTAAGGCACTCACTGACATTAATCCGCAGGATGTGTTTGAAATTGATTCTGATAATGCATATACAAGTGGTGATTCATACAAAAAGGGAAGTATATTTACTGTTAATTTGTCAAGAAAACTTCCTTTATATAAAGACAGAATCATTTACAGGATGAAAAACGGTTCTGTCACAAAAGAAATTGCTGAAAAATATGCTTCGCAGGCCGGCACTCTAAAGAAGCCGGTAAATATGCTTTTTACGGCAGAATGTGGCAAGCCGATGAAACTTGAACTTGAAGCATGTAATACAAAGGTAAGCGTTTTTGGTGCGTCTGCTGAGATTGCCGGAAAACAGCCGGCTACGGTTGAAAGCTGTATAAAGAATCTTTCAAAGCTTGGAAATACAGACTTTACAGCCGGAAAGATTACAGCAGATATCGGCACAAATATATTTGTTCCTGTAAGTATTCTTAACGATTTACGAAGAAAAGGAATAGAAAAGCTCACAGAAACAATTCTTGATAAATACAGAAGACAGACTGTGGATGAATCGGTATATAATGTATGTAAAGCATCATCAAAAGATATATCTGGAACAGTCAATGATAGTATATATGATGGAAAATACAGGACCTCGGTTTATTTGAAAACCAAAGGACAATTAAAGTCATATATTTTATCAGGGCTGAATAATGATAATGTGTATGCTGATTTTAAGTTGTTTGATGATGATGAATGCAGGAAAAATATTAAAGAACTTGCAGATTCACAGAATGTTACAGCTGCACTTCCATATATAATAACACAGTCGCAAAACAGGATTTTTGGCTCATTGATTGAAAACATCCGTTCATGTAATATAGAGATGTTCCTTGTGAGAAATCTTGAAGAAATTGGGTGCCTTGGAAATCTAGGACAAAAGACAGGATTTGTTCCAAAGATTGTCACAGATGCCGGATTGTATTGCTGGAATAGTTTTTCGGTATTGCAGCTTCGTGACATAATATCAGTATGTGGTTGTGAACTGACAAGAATAACACTGCCATATGAGCTTAATTATAAAGAGATGAATATGGTAAATTATGGTGTTCCGACAGAATTTGTTGCAGAAGGATTTGTGCCTGTTATGATTTCAAAGCAGTGCGTAAGAAAAACTTACGGATTGTGTGATCATAATAACGGAATTATTTATCTTAATAATAAACGAAGCGGAACATATATGGTTGAAAGCGTATGTTCTTTCTGCCATAGTGTTATGTATAGTGCAAAAAGAATTGATGTTGGCTATGACAGCAGTCTTTTAGAAGAGATTAATCCTGATTATATCAGAAAGGATTATGATAATATGCATGATGAAACTGCATGGACAGGTCATTATGCTGTAGGAGTGGAATAATGCAGTTAGTGTTTATAGAAGTATCAAAGTATATATTTGCATTTTTGCTCTGCTTTTATGCGGCAGCGGCATATCGTGGTGCCGTTATGAAAGAAGAGAAACGAAAGTTTACATACGCATTTCAGAATGTAATAATGTTTATGATACATTTATTGGGCTTTTTGATACTTTATCAGCTTAATAATGAAGATATAAAATATCTTATATTATATTTCGCACAGTTTATATATCTTTTTGTTACGATATTTGTGTATGACGTTTTATACCCAAAAGCTTCGCGTCTGCTTGTAAATAATATGTGTATGCTTATGGCGGTTGGATTTATAATGATTTGTCGTCTTGATTATGATAAATGTGTGAAGCAGTTTCTGATTGCAGCCGGTGGAACTATTATTACTTTTTTTATACCGGCGTTGTTAAAAAGAGTAAAGAGTTTTAGAAATATGGGCTGGATTTACTGTATAACAGGTATTACACTCCTGCTTGCTGTGCTTTTCTGCACGGAAGTATTCGGTGCTAATCTTGTGCTTACACTGGGGCCTGTTTCTGTACAGCCTGGAGAATTTGTTAAAATTCTGTTTGTGATGTTTGTTGCTTCAATGTTTAATAAATCTACGTCATTTGAACAGACAGTAAAAGTTACTGTTATAGCGGCAATTCACGTTATTATACTTGTAATATCAAAAGATCTGGGTGCTGCACTTATATTTTTCGTTGTTTATCTTATGATGCTCTTTATTGCGACAAGGAAACTTAGCTATGTCGGAATAGGATTTGCTGCCGGAAGTGTTGCTGCAGCTGGTGCATATAAGATTTTCAACCATGTAAGACAGCGTGTCCTTATTTGGAAAGATCCTTGGAGCACAATAGATTCAACAGGTTACCAGATATGCCAGTCATTATTTGCGATAGGTATGGGGGCGTGGTTTGGAAGTGGACTTGCACAGGGACTTCCGGATAAAATTCCTGTTGCTGAAAAGGATTTTATGTTTTCGGCAATAACAGAGGAGTTCGGTGCTATATTTGCAGTTGCATTGCTGCTCATATGTCTTAATAATCTTATACTGATGATGAATATTGCTTCAAGATGTAAAACACTGTTTTACAGGCTTGTGGCGGTAGGACTTGGTGTTACATATGGATTTCAGGTGTTTCTTACGGTTGGAGGTGCTATGAAGATGATACCTATGACAGGTGTTACGCTTCCTTTTGTAAGTTACGGCGGAAGTTCTATTGTAAGTTCACTTATAATGTTTGCATTAATTAACGGAATGTATAATATGAGACAGGACGAGGTTGAAATTAAGAATGAATCAGCAGGTAAAAACACGAAACTTAAAAAAGAAAAACACAAAGCCTAATGATATAGTTGATAAAAAAAAGCAGGGGCTTAGAAATCGTGAAACTAATGTAATATCATTTATTTTTGTTGCATTATTTCTCATGATGGCAAGTTATCTTGTATATTTTAATGTCTTTGAGGCTTCTACAATTGTAAATAATCCTTATAATAAGCGAATCGATAATCTTGAAAATAAGGTCGTCAGAGGTAACATTCTTGCAGCTGACGGACAGATCCTTGCAGAAACAGATATTGATGAGGATGGAAATGAGACGAGAGTTTACCCGTTTTCCGAAGTGTTCTGCCATGTTGTAGGACTGGCTTCTGCAAAAACAGGTGTTGAAGGTGTTGCCAATTATGAATTATTGTCCACATCAGGTAATATAATTAATCAGCTCTCAGATGATCTGAGCGGTGAGAAATCAGTTGGATATGATGTTGTTACAACGCTTGTTCCAAAGCTTCAGGAGGCTGCATATAAGGCACTGGGAAGTAATAAAGGTGCAGTAGTTGCAATGGAACCTTCGACAGGAAGGGTTCTCGCAATGGTTTCAAAGCCGGATTATGACCCGAATGAAGCACCTGAAATGTACAGTGAGTGGCTTGGCTATGACAGCTCTGATTCTGTGCTTCTTAACAGGGCAACACAGGGACTTTATTCGCCGGGTTCTACGTTTAAGGTACTTACTGCTCTTGAATATGTAAGGGAATATCCTGATTATGAAAATTATTCTTTTGACTGTACAGGAAGTGCCTATGTCAACGGAGGAACAACAATTCCATGTTATAATGGTTCTGTCCATGGACATCAGGATTTAAAACTGGGATTTGCCAATTCGTGTAACGGTGTATTTTCAACAATAGGATTCAGGCTGAATCTTTCAAAATACAGACAGCTCTGCGAAGATTTTTATTATAACAAAAATCTTGATATCGGAATAGAGTCGAGCGTCAGCAGCTTTACACTTGACGAAAATTCAGGGGTAAGTGAGATTCAGGAGACCGGTATCGGTCAGGGTAAAACAATGGTTTCACCTATGCACAATCTTATGATTATCTCTTCAATTGCAAACAGAGGTGTTATGATGCAGCCGTATTTTGTTGAAAAAGTCCAGACGCGTTCTGGCGATGTTGTGAGTACGACAACACCAAAACAGAAGTCTGTTGTATGTACGCCGTCTGAGGCTGATACAATTGGAGAGTTCTGTCGTGCGGTTGTGACTGAGGGTACAGGTTACGCATTTACACATACATCATATACAGTTGCCGGAAAAACAGGAACGGCACAGTTTGATAACAGCGACAGGGTACATTCATGGTTTATCGGTTATGCACCATATGAAAATCCGCAGATTTCTTTCTGCGTTATACTTGAAGGTGGATATACAGGCGTGCCTGGTGCACAGCAGGTAACAAAAGCACTTCTGGATGCATTTTTTGATGAATATTGATTGAAAAATATTGATTGAAAATACTGATTTTGTATTTTAAATAAGAAGAATACTGATTCATTGGTTGATATTGTGGTTCTTTAGTTGTATAATTAATATATATCACAGGAGGAATTGCAATGGCTGAGGCAACAAGCTGTGGTGGCGTGGTTATTTTCAGAGGCAAGATTCTTGTATTGTACAAGAATTACAAGAACAGATATGAAGGCTGGGTTCTTCCGAAAGGAACGGTAGAACCGGGAGAAGAACCACAGGATACTGCGGTAAGGGAAGTATTGGAGGAGAGCGGTGCATCCGTTAAGATAGTTAAGTATATAGGCGACACACAATATACGTTTAATACGGTGTCAGATACGATAAAAAAGACTGTTCATTGGTATCTTTGTGCTGCGGACAGCTTTTACAGCAAACCGCAGAGAGAAGAGTTTTTTGAAGATTCCGGGTATTATAAGTACCATGAGGCATTTCATCTGTTACGATTTGCCAATGAAAGACAGATACTTGAAAAGGCTTATAATGAATATATTAATATTAGAAGGCAGGGAAGATGGGAATGAATGTAATTCAACCGGTTACAATACTAGATGGTAATCAATATCTTGTACAGGGTCCGGCAGATAAGACAGGTCAGGCTACATCATTTGATAATGTATATAACCGTTCATGCGGCGATGAGACACTCGATGAGATTTTTGAAGATGTTTCACAGGAATATGGAGTTAATGTTAATCTTTTAAAAGCTGTAGCACAGGCAGAATCAGGTTTTGATGTCAATGCCACATCATCATGCGGTGCAATGGGAATAATGCAGCTTATGCCATCAACGGCAGAATCATATGGAGTGGAAGACCCATATGATGCAAGGCAGAGCATAACCGGAGGTGCCAAGCTTTTGTCATGGCTTTTAGATGATTATAATGGTAATGTTTCACTTGCACTTGCAGGCTACAATGCCGGATGTGGTGCAGTTCAGAAGTATGGTGGTGTTCCTCCATATGATGAGACGGTTAATTACATAAATAAGATTAATGACATATTAGACGGTGCGTTGAGCAACGATTCATGGACAACCGATTCAATGCAGGCAACAGATTTGAGCCATGCATATGTAAGCACAGGAAATGCAGGAAGTACATATTATCCTGGTCTTTCAGTTAATACAGAGGTGCATTCAATCGGTTCAGGCAGCGGCAGTAAGCTGAATTCATATATGAGCAGTGAACTTTTTAGTTATGAAGATTATGAATATTTTCAGAATACAATTACAGAACTTCTTGAAAAAATTAACGGACAGGGAAACAGCACTGATTCAAAAATCCAGTCAGCTGACAGCAGCAATTCAGTTTCATCAACATCAGTTCCTTATTTAAAGCATTTTGATGAATTACAGTTAAACAGTGTGGTCATGCCGGCAATGTCACAGGCATTTCAAAGTATAATGAAAAACAGTCCACAGAGCTTCTACGAAGCACAGGCATCAGCAGTAAGTCCGCTGATAGCAAAATTATTAGAACAATAAAGAATATGCGGGGTGGGGAGTATGAAGGAAAGAATCAAAGTATACCTTTACAACAAAACAATGAAAGAGATTGATATGTCAGACTTCTCGTACATATCAGAAGATGTTTTTTCAGAGCGTACAGATATTGTCAAAGTTGTTCTTCCGGAAGGTGTAAAAGAGATTGGCAACAATGCATTTGAAAATTGTATACATCTTGAAGAAGTGGTTTGTCCAAAGTCGCTTCAAAAGATTGATTCAGAAGCTTTCATAGACTGTATCAGTCTCAAAAAAATTGATTATGACACAGCATCAGTTAAGGTGGATGCAAGTGCATTTAAGGGGTGTTATAATCTTTAAAAATTATGGTTTCCGGCATTGTTCGGAGAGTGTACACCGCAATATGGCATAGGCTGTATTGCGGTGTTTTAAGAATTACATCATTTGCATGTTATAAAGTTGATTTATACTATGCATGATATGTTAACAATTCAATATTATTTGAATCTTGAAAATTATGCAGAATCAACAGAAAAAGCAAAGAACTACATTATGGAGCAAGTAGTAATGTTCATTGCTTATCTAATAATTATTTTATAAATATAATATTAAACCAGCCCGGATATTATCAATTAAGATATGCCCGGGCTGTTGATGTTATTAAGTAAAGTGCATTGTCATGCAAGGTCTTTATTTAAGATTTTTACGAAGCTCTTTAATTATGGCTTCAAGTTCAGCTATTTTAGCATCGGATTGAGTCTTTGCATTTTCAGCTTCCTGTTTAGCGGCATTAACTTCCTGCTTGGTGATTTTTAATTCCTGTCTGGCTGCTGTAACTTCCTTCCTGG